>Ga0209677_100039_pt1 | contig 243974 bp, 221 predicted proteins | sample AraplaCvi_mCL_r2_2_FD_184285 | JGI IMG/M metagenome (GOLD analysis project Ga0209677, IMG submission 184285) | Arabidopsis root microbial communities from North Carolina, USA - plate scrape CL_Cvi_mCL_r2 (SPAdes) (version 2) | ecosystem: Host-associated > Plants > Roots > Endosphere | place... | reverse complement strand
CCATAGCGAGTTGGTACCACCCCTTCCCATCCCGAACAGGACCGTGAAACGACTTTGCGCCGATGATAGTGCTGCAACCAGTGTGAAAGTAGGTCATCGTCAGGCTTTTATTAAAAAACCCTCTGCACTTAACTGCAGAGGGTTTTTGCTTTGTGCGGACAGATTTACAACTCGCACGACTCGCATCACAGGTTTATTCTCTGTACTGCCCATCATTCAACGAAAAAAAAGCCGGTCAGCTTGCGCGACCGGCTTTCCTGTATTTGGACTACAGACCTGGCTTAGAACGGATAAGCTACCCGCAGCACGGCGAAGTTTGCGCCGCTATTCGGCTTCTTGATGCCGCCATTGGAGAAGTGCTGCAGCTTGAGGCCGACATCGAGGCCATTGCTGAACACGTAGCCAGTGCCGATGTGATCGCCAAACTCAAAAGCGGTAGAAAAGCGGCGGCTATTGTTGTCATACAGATGCGACATCAGGTGCACGCCGATGCCGGCTTCTCCGTACAGGCCCTTTTTATCGTTGGACTGGAAACGAAACACCGGCGTGAAGCCGATATCGGTCAGGTTTTTCTTCTGGCCGGGAATGTTCTGGTACTGGTTTTGGCGGAATTCAGCCAAGCTCAAATCCCAATAGCCCCCGATCTGTGTGCTGCTGCCTTGCCACAAAGCGGTGTTCCAGTTCCATTGCGCGGCAACCCGGGCCAGCTGGCTCTTGTTTCCGGTGCCGAGTTCGAAGGACGCGGAGTCCACGGCGAAGCTGGTTGAGTGAACGCCAGCCAGGAGGCCGACAGCGGCGAGGAGTTTGAGTCCGGTTTGTTTTTTTTGCATGAAAGACTTTCGAACGTAAAAAATAAAAAAAGCGAAACAAGTCGTCGCCATATTCGTATGGAAGGCCGCGCTGGCCGCTAATCCAACTTGCCGCAGCGCGCAGCTACAGCCCTAAAGAATAGTCGAAAACCGGGATTGCTGCCGAACTACGGGTAAATCTTGTCGTAAAACTGTGAATGGCCGCGAATCAGCCAAGGTAAGCCGGTTCGATCCTGCCCGGCACATCAACCCGCAGCGACAGGATGCAGCCGGATGCGGGATAATTCTCCAGCTCCGCGACACTGCGTTTTTCACTCACGCTGGTGATATACAGCGTACGCAGGTCGGCGCCGCCGAACGCCATCATGGTCGGACAGCGTACCGGCAGGATCACTTCCTGCAATACTTCACCCGCGGGCGATAAGCGCAGCAGCCGGCCGCCCTCATACATCGCGCACCAATAGGCATCGTCACTATCCACCGCCGCACCGTCAGGACGGCCGCCATAGTCGGGGGCGCTCTTGTCCATGGCGAACTGCTTCAGCACCCGGCCCGCGCCGATTTTCCCGCTGGCCAAATCAAATTCGTAACTGCAGATCCGGTGCGCCGTGGTGTCGCTGTGATAAAGCGTACGGTTGTCGCCGCTGAAGCCAAGGCCGTTGGACACGGTCACCGGATTGCCGGCAGGCCGTACGCTGCCTTTTTCGATGGCGTAGAGCTGGGCGCCGGCGTGGTCGCGCGGTTCGTAGATGGTGCCGGCCCACAAACGGCCGGCGGCGTCGCAGCGGCCATCGTTAAAGCGTGCGGTGGCCGTGTCGTAAGGAGCATCGGCGATATGGGTGAGCTCGCCATTGTCGGTATTCAAATGGACTACGCCGGTGCGCATGGCGACGATCAGGCCGCCGCCAGCATGACGGCCGATGCAGCCGGGTTCGGCCGGGAGCTGCCACATCGCGTGGACGCCATCGGTGGGCCGCAGCCGATGCACTTGTTTGGCCGAGATGTCGACCCAGTAGAGCGCAGCTTCACCGGCGTGCCACAGCGGGCATTCGCCCAATTGCATGGGCTGGTCGAAGGCGATTTCAATTTGATTCATGAGTATGGTCAATGAGGAGAAGCAGGATGGATCGGGATGCAATGCGAGGACGGCCGTCCCGGCGCTGTCCTGGTCCAAGGCCAGGGCAGCGCGGTCATTACACTTTTTTCAGGTAGGTTTCCGCCAGATTGACCCAGTAGCTGGCGCCGATCGGCAGCAGGTCGTCGTTGAAGTCGTAGCTGGCGTTGTGCAGGTTGCAGGGGCCGAGACCGTGGCCGCCATCCCTGTGAGCGCCTTCGCCGTTGCCGATGAAGACGTAGCAGCCGGGCTTGTTCTGCAGCATGAAGGCAAAATCCTCCGCGCCCATGGTGGGCTCCACATTCGGATTGACATTGCCGTCGCCGACCATCGCCCGCAGCACTTCGACAACGAATGCAGTCTCCTTGGCGTGATTGACCAGCGGCGGATAATTGCGGTGGAATTTGAACTCGACTTCGGCGCCGAAAGCGGCCGCGGTATGCTGCGCGATCTCCCGCATGCGCGCCTCGATCACGTCCAGCACCGCCACCGAAAAGGTACGCACGGTGCCGATCAGCGTCGCCTCATCGGGAATCACATTGGTGGCGCTGCCGCTGTGGATCTGCGTCACAGACAGGACCGCAGGATCGTTCGGATTGGTATTGCGCGAAACAATGGTCTGCCAGCTTTGCGCAACCTGCACCGCGACCATGACCGGGTCTATGCTTTTATGCGGCTGCGCGGCATGCGAGCCCTTGCCTTTGACGATCACCTCGAACTCGTTGCTGGAAGCCATCATCGGACCCGGGGTCACGCCAAAATTGCCGGCCGGCATGCCTGGCCAGTTATGCATGCCGAACACCGCTTCCATCGGATATTGTTCGAACAGGCCGTCGTCGATCATGCGTTGCGCGCCGCCGCCGCCTTCTTCGGCCGGCTGGAAAATCAGGTAAACGGTGCCGTCGAAATTGCGGTTCTGCGCCAGGTGGTGGGCAGCGCCAAGCAGCATCGCCGTGTGGCCGTCATGTCCGCAAGCGTGCATCTTGCCCTGATGTCGGGATGCATGCGAAAAGGTGTTCAGTTCTTGCATGGGCAAGGCGTCCATGTCGGCGCGCAGGCCGATGGCGCGGTTGCTGCTGCCATTCTTCACGATGCCGACCACGCCGGTGACGCCCAGGCCGCGCACTATCGGAATCTGCCATTCGGTGAGTTTGCGGGCGACAACATCGGAAGTCCGTTTTTCTTCGTAGTTGAGTTCGGGATGCGCGTGCAGATCTCGTCGGATTGCCTGCAGTTCCGCCTGGAAGGCGATGATGGGATCGATCAAATTCATGTTGTGCTCCTGATATGTGGCACGCCTTTTGCCTGTAGAGATGGTGAATGGCGTAACGTCCAGAATGTGTATATTACGCCTACACGGTCCATCGGTGTTCACCCGCAGGACAGCATTGTGCGTCTGATGTCATGGCCAGGAATGGGATTGCGTGTATTGCAGCGGCGCCGAGGCCCTTCAGCCGCGGCAATGCCCGTCGATGGCGGCGGCGTGATCCCGATTCAGCAGCAAGTGACCACATGGGCTGTAAAAAAAGGTATCGTATATATCCCGCGCACCGATGAGCGTACCCGCGCTTATCAGTTCTACCCGCAGTAATGGACCGCGCGCCTATCCGCTCACCGAGGTGGGAGCGGATTTTTTATGGAAGAATCTAGGACAAACGATGCTGGCTTTTATTATCCGCCGCATATTGCAAAGCCTGGTCGTGCTGCTGGTGATGTCATTGCTGGTGTTTGTCGGAGTGCATGCGATCGGCAATCCGGTCGACGTGCTGATCAGTCCTGACGCCGACCAGATCGAACGCGCCAAGGTGATCGTCGCCTTCGGTCTCGACAAGCCGCTCTGGCTGCAGTATTTCATCTTCCTGAAGAACGCGGCCGGCGGCGACCTGGGGCGTTCGTTCGCCTATTCGACGCCGGCGCTGGCCCTGATTTTCGAGCGCATGCCGGCCACGCTGGAACTGTCGTCGGCAGCGATCCTGCTATCGGTCGTGCTGGGCTTGCCCTTAGGCCTGCTCGCCGGCTTGCGGCCGAACGGCCTGGTCGGCAAAACCATCATGGCGGTGTCCATCCTCGGTTTTTCATTGCCGACGTTCTGGGTGGGGCTGATGCTGATCATGGTGTTTGCTGTGCAGCTGGGCTGGCTGCCGACCAGCGGCCGCGGCGAGACGCAAATGCTGTTCGGCGTGCCGGTCAGCTTTCTCAGCTGGGACGGCTTGCGCCATCTGTTGATGCCGGCCTTTAACCTGGCCCTGTTCAACATCGCCCTGGTGATCCGCCTGACACGCTCCGGCGCCCAGGAAGCGCTGATGCAGGACTACGTCAAATTTGCCCGCGCAAAAGGCTTGCGCAACAGCCGCATCATCGGCGTCCATGTCTTGAAGAATATCCTGATTCCGATCGTCACCGTGGTGGCGCTGCAGTTCGGATCGATCATCGCCTTTTCGATCGTTACCGAAACGGTGTTTGCCTGGCCTGGCATGGGCAAGCTGATCATCGATTCGATCCGCGTGCTGGACCGGCCGGTGATCGTCGCTTACCTGCTGCTGATCGTCACCATTTTCATCCTGATCAACCTGGTGGTGGACATGCTGTATTCCGTGCTGGATCCGCGCGTGCGCCTGGCGGAAAGCAAAGGCTGAGATGGAACCGACACCGGCACGCAACATGGCGGAAACACCCTGGCAGCGTTTTGTGCGCAATTTTTTTGGCAGCAGGATCGCCACTGCGGGTTTTGTGCTGCTGGCGCTGATCGTGCTGGCGGCGATATTCGCGCCCGTCATCTCTCCCCAGAATCCTTACGACCTGGCCAAGCTGGATGTGATGGATTCGCGCCTGGAGCCGGGGCAGGCGTCGGTCGACGGCAGCATGACCTACCTGCTCGGCACCGACGACCAGGGCCGCGACATGCTGTCGGCGATCTTGTACGGCATACGCATCTCGGTGATGGTAGGCGTGCTCAGCACGGTCATTGCCCTGTCGCTGGGCCTGACGCTGGGACTGCTTGCCGGTTATGCCGGAGGCCGCATCGAAGCATTCATCATGCGGGTCGCGGATATCCAGCTATCGTTCCCGCCCATCCTGATCGCGTTGATCCTGCTGGCATTGACCGGACGCGGCATCGACAAGATCGTCATCGCGCTGGTGGCGGTGCAGTGGGCCTATTACGCGCGCACCACGCGCAGCGCGGCGCTGGTGGAACGGAAGAAGGAATACATCGAAGCCGCGACCGCGCTGGGCTTGTCGCCGTTGCGCATCATGTTCCGCCACCTGCTGCCCAATTGCCTGCCGCCGCTGATCGTGGTGGCCGCCTTGCAGGTGGCGTCCGCGATTTCGCTGGAAGCGACCCTGTCTTTCCTCGGTCTCGGCTTGCCGATCACCGAACCCTCGCTTGGCTTGCTGATCGCCAACGGTTTCCAGTACCTGCTGTCCGGGAAATACTGGATCAGCGTGTTTCCCGGCATTGCCCTGCTGGCGACCGTGGTGACCATCAACCTGGTGGCAGACCAGCTGCGCGATGTCCTCAATCCGCGCCTGCAGACGCAATAGGATCGATATGGACACGACACTGACCGTCAATGACCTGCAGACTCAGTTTGCCACCCGCGCCGGACTGGTGAAGGCGGTCGACCAGGTCTCGTTTTCCGTCAAGCGCGGAGAGATCATGGGCTTGGTCGGCGAATCGGGATCCGGAAAATCGATGACCGGTTATTCCATCATGGGCTTGATCGATGCGCCGGGAAAGATCGTCGCCGGTGAAATCCTGCTGCAAGGCAGCGACCTGCGCAGCTTGCCGGCGGAAGCCATGCGCAAGATCCGCGGCAACCGGATCGCCATGATTTTCCAGGATCCGATGATGACCTTGAACCCGGTACTGCGCATCGACACCCAGATGATGGAAGCGGTGCGCGCGCACCAGGATGTCAGCCGGATGGTGGCGCGCGAGATGTCGCGCGAAGCGCTGGTGCGGGTCGGCATTCCGTCGCCGGATGAACGCCTGCAAGCCTATCCCCATCAGTTTTCAGGCGGCATGCGGCAACGGGTGGCGATTGCGATCGCCTTGCTCAACCAGCCTGACCTGATCATCTGCGATGAACCGACCACGGCGCTGGATGTGACGATACAAGGGCAGATCCTGTACGAGATGCAGAAACTGTGCCGCGAATCCGGCACGGCCCTGATCTGGATCACCCACGATCTGTCGGTGGTGGCCGGGCTGGCGGATACCGTAGCGGTGATGTACGCCGGCCGCATCGTCGAAAGCGGCACGGTGCAGCAAGTGCTGGAACATCCGCGCCATCCTTACACCCACGGCCTGATCGCCTCGGCGCCGTCGCGCAACCCGCGCGGCCAGCCGTTGCAGCAGATTCCCGGCATGACGCCGTCGCTGTTGAACCTGCCGGAAGGCTGCGCATTTCGCACACGCTGCGCGCACGCCACCGTTGAATGCGCGCAGACGCCGCAATTGCGCGAAGTCGAGCAGCGGATGCTGCGCTGCTGGCATCCGTTGCGGGATAATGTGGTGGAGGCTGTGTCATGAGCCAGGCCGCCGAAAAAAATATGGAGCAGCCGGTGCCTGCCGCCAACCTGCTGGAACTGCAGGCGGTCAGCAAGCAGTTCGTCAAGACGCTCGACAGCGCGGCCAAGATCGCCAACCTGTTCGGCGCCGGCATGCGGCAGGAAGTAGTGCATGCGGTGGACGAGGTAAGCCTGGACATCAGGCGCGGCGAGGTGGTCGGGCTGGTCGGCGAATCCGGTTGCGGCAAGTCGACGTTAGGGCGGATGGCGGTCGGCCTGCACAGCCTCACTGCCGGCACGCGGTTGTGGAAAGGCCAGTCGCTGGAACAGCTCGATGTTGCTGAAAGACGCAAGAGGCAGTTGGCGATCCAGATGATTTTCCAGGATCCCTACGCCTCCCTGAATCCGCGCATGCGGGTGCAAGACATCGTTGGTGAAGCGCCGCTGGTGCATGGCATGGTCGAAGCATCGCAGCAGCGCGACTACGTGGAAAACCTGTTGCAGCGGGTCGGCCTGGACGGCGCCATGCTGCGTCGTTTCCCGCACCAGTTTTCCGGCGGCCAGCGCGCCCGCGTGGGCATTGCGCGCGCGCTTGCGGTCAAGCCGGAATTCCTGGTCTGCGACGAAGCGGTGGCGGCGCTGGACGTATCGATCCAGGCCCAGGTGCTGAACCTGTTCATCAAGCTGCGGGATGAACTGGACCTGACGTACTTGTTCATCAGCCATGACCTCGGTGTGGTGCGCCATTTGTCAGACCGGGTGGTGATCATGTATCTTGGACGCATCGTTGAATCGGCTGCGGCCGATACGGTATTTGCCAGCGCCAATCATCCGTATACCCAGGCGCTGCTGGCGTCGGCGCCTAAGCTGGAAGTCCGGCGCACGGAATTTTTTGCGGTAAAGGGAGAAATCCCGTCGCCGCTGCATCCGCCTCCGGGTTGCCATTTCCATCCGCGCTGCCCGCATGCAATGCCGCGCTGTAAAGTAGAAAAGCCGGCCTTGAAAGAAGTCGGCGCCAAACATTTTTCCGCCTGCCATCTCAATGATGGCCTGGCATAAAGGACAGGATATGAACACTATCGGATCGACTCCTTCGGCTGAAGTCATGGCCATGATAGAACGCCTGATCGCGTTCCAGACCGTATCGCGCGATTCCAACCTGGGATTGATCGAGTGGACTCGCGATTACCTGGCTGGCCTCGGCGTCAAGTCGCGCCTGACCTACGACGCCAGCGGCAAGAAGGCCAACCTGTTTGCGACCCTGGGCGAAGGCCCGAAACCTGGCTTGATCTTGTCCGGCCACACCGACGTGGTGCCGGTCGACGGCCAGGCCTGGGACAGCGATCCGTTCAAGGCGACCATCAAGGACGGCCTGCTGTACGGCCGCGGCTCCGCCGACATGAAAAGCTACATCGCCACGGCCCTGGCGCTGGCGCCGCAATTCCTGGCCGCCAACATGGCGGCGCCCTTGCATTTTGCGCTGTCGTATGACGAAGAAGTGGGCTGCATCGGCGTGCAAGGCTTGATCAAGGATCTGCAGGAGCTGGGGCTGAAGCCGGCAGGCTGCATCGTCGGCGAACCGACCACGATGCAGCCGATCATTGCGCACAAGGGCACGCATCGTTTCCGCTGCTGCGTCCGCGGCCGCGAAGCGCATTCCAGCTACACCACCATGGGCGTCAACGCGATCGAGTATGCGGCGCGCATCATCGTCTACATCCGCCAGATGGCCGACAGGTTTGCCCAGCTGGAAACGCGCGATTACGGTTTCACCGTGCCTTACACCACCATGCAGACCGGCCTGGTCCAGGGCGGCCTGGCGGCCAATATCGTGCCCAAGGACTGCAAATTCGACTTCGAGGCGCGCACCATGCCGGGCATCGATGTCGAGCGCCTGTACCGGGAAATCCAGGATTTCGCCGCCACGCTGCTGCCCGAAATGCAAAGGGTGGAGCCGAACGCCGCCATCGACTTTGAATGGCTCGCTTCCGCTCCCGGCCTGAACATGCAGGAGAGCGACGCCGTGGTGCAGCTGGCCGCGGCGCTGGCGCGCAACAAGCCGAACGGCGCGGTTTCCTACGGCACCGAGGCCGGCTTGTTCCAGCGCGCCGGCATTCCTACCGTGATCTGCGGCCCCGGCAGCATCGAGCAGGCGCACCGGCCGAACGAGTTCGTGGCGCTGGAGCAGCTGGTGCAATGCGAAGCCTTCATGCTGCGCCTGATGGATCCAGAGATGCAGTTGCCCGCCGCAAAGCAGGCGTAAGCCCTCAAATGCAGCTTGTTTGGACGGATTTTGCTAAAGTAGCGGATTGAAGCACCTTGGTTCCAATGACATTATGACTACTGCCACCGTCCGTGCCGCCTGTCCGCACGATTGCCCTGACACCTGCGCGCTGCTGGTGACCGTCACCGACGGCGTCGCCACCGAAGTGCGCGGTGATCCGGATCACCCAACCACGGCTGGCGTGCTGTGCACCAAGGTCGCGCGCTACACCGAACGGACTTACCACAAGGACCGCCTGCTGCATCCGCTCAAGCGGGTCGGCAACAAGGGCGAAGGAAAATTCGTACAGATCAGCTGGGACGAAGCGATCACGACGATTGCCGGGCGGCTGGGTGAGATTGCTGCACGCAATCCGCAAGCCATCCTGCCTTACAGCTACGCCGGTACCATGGGCCTGGTGCAGGGCGAGTCGATGGCGATGCGTTTTTTCAACCGCATCGGCGCTTCGCTGCTGGACCGCACCATCTGCGCCTCGGCCGGCGGCACCGGCTACAAATATACGATAGGCGCCAGGATCGGTACCGATCTCGAACAGTTCCAGAACGCCAAGCTGATCCTGATCTGGGGCGGCAACCCGATTGCTTCCAACCTGCATTTCTGGATGCGCGCCCAGGAGGCCAAGCGGCGCGGCGCCAAGTTGATCGCGATCGATCCTTATCGCTCCCTGAGCGCCGACAAATGCCATCAGCACATCGCCTTGCTGCCCGGGACCGATTCGGCGCTGGCGCTCGGCATGATGCACGTGCTGATCGCGGAAGACTTGCTGGACCATGACTACATCGCGCAATACACGCTGGGTTTCGAGCAGCTGAAACAGCAGGTAGCGGCGTGGACGCCGCAGAAGACCGCGCAAGTGTGCGGGATCAGCGCCGACGAAGTGCTGCAACTGGCGCGCGACTACGGCGGCGCTGCGCTGCGCGGCGAGGCGGCGGCGATTCGCGTCAACTACGGTTTGCAGCGCGTGCATGGCGGCGGCATGGCGGTGCGCAACATCACTTGCCTGCCGGCGCTGGTCGGCGCCTGGCGCCATGCGGCGGGCGGTGTGCAGCTGTCGACCTCGGACAGTTTTCCAAAGAATAACCAGTTCTTGCAGCGTCCCGATTTCCTGACCCGGCAAGGACTGGCGCCGCGCACCATCAACATGAGCACCATCGGCGACGATCTGCTGCGCGAAGCATCGCCGCAGTTCGGGCCGAAAATCGAAGCGCTGATCGTGTACAACTCGAATCCGGTAGCCATCGCGCCAGACTCCGGCGCCGTCGCCCGCGGTTTTGCGCGGGAAGATTTATTCACCGTGGTGCTGGAGCATTTCCAGACCGATACCGCCGACTATGCCGACATCGTGCTGCCGGCGACCACCCAGCTGGAGCACGTGGACGCCCACTCGGCCTACGGCCACTTGTACATGCTGGCGAATAATGCTGCCATCGCGCCGCTGGGCGAAGCCAAGCCGAACACCGAAATATTCCGCCTGCTGGCGGCGCGCATGGGCTTCGACGATCCCTGCTTCCGCGAAACCGACGATGAAATCGCGGCACAGGCATTCGACCGGAAAAATGAGCGGGCAATCCATTTCGATTGGGACGCCCTGAAACAAAAAGGCTGGCAAAAACTGAACCTGCCGGATGCGCCGTTCGCCAACGGCGGTTTTCCGACGCCATCCGGCAAATGCGAATTCTATAGCGCGCAAATGCTGAAAGACGGGCTCGATCCGTTGCCGGCTTATATCGCCCCATATGAATCGCCGGCCAGCAATCCGGAGCTGGCCAGGAAGTACCCGCTGGCGATGATTTCGCCGCCGGCGCGCAATTTCCTCAACTCCAGTTTCGTCAACGTGAAAAGCCTGCGCGACACCGAAGGCGAGCCGCACCTGGACATGCATCCGGCCGACGCCGAAGCAAGAGCCCTGGCCAGCGGCGATATCGTGCGCGTCTATAACGACCGCGGCAGTTTCAACGCCAGGCTGAGAGTGACCGACAAGGCACGGGTCGGACTGGTGGTGGGCTTGTCGATCTGGTGGAAAAAAATGGCCAGCGACGGCAAGAACGCCAACGAGGTGACCAGCCAGCGCTTGACCGACATGGGACGGGCGCCGACCTTCTACGATGTCCTGGTGGAAGTGGAAAAAGCGCCCACATGAAAGCGCGGCTGCCCACGGTCTTGCTGCTCGCCGTGCTGGCAGCCGGTTGCGCCCAGCTTGCCTACTACGGCCAGGCGGCGAACGGCCAGTTTTCCCTGCTGGACCGAGCCCATCCGGTCGACGAATGGCTGGCCGATCCGAGCGTCGATGCCGGCCTCAAGGCCAAGCTCAGGCTCACCAAGCAGATCCGCCGCTTCGCAATAACCGACCTGGATTTGCCGGACAACCGCAGCTACACCGAATATGCCGACCTGCAGCGGCGCTTCGCCTTGTGGAATGTGATCGCGGCGCCGGCCTTGTCGCTGGAGCCCAAGCAATGGTGTTTTCCGATTGCCGGCTGCGTCAACTACCGCGGCTATTTCAGCCAGGACGCGGCGCAGAAGTTTGCCGCCAGCCTGCGCCAGCAAGGCTACGATGTGCAAGTGAGCGGTGTGCCGGCCTATTCCACGCTCGGCTGGTTTAACGATCCGCTGCTGTCGACCTTTATCCGCTATCCCGACGGCGAGCTGGCGCGCCTGGTTTTCCACGAGCTGGCGCACCAGACGGTGTACGCCAAGGACGATACGCAATTCAACGAATCGTTTGCCACCACGGTCGAGCAGGTCGGCGTCGAGCGCTGGCTAGCGGCGGTTGGCACCCAAAAGACGCGCGACGCCTATGTCCAGTTTGAAGGACGCAAGGAACAGTTCCTGGCGCTGCTGCTGCAGTACCGGCAACGGCTGGCAAGCAACTACGCGAGCGGGCTCAGCGATGCGCAAAAGCTGCAGCAGAAGGCGGCGATTTTCCTCGCCCTGCAAGCCGACTACCAAGTGCTCAAGGCGAAGTGGGGCGGCTACGCCGGCTACGACCACTGGTTTGCCGAACCATTGTCGAACGCCCATCTGGCGCTGGTGGCGACCTATTACGACCTGGTGCCGGGTTTCAAGGCTTTGCTGGCCCAGCAGCAGACCCTGAAGAAATTCTATGCGGCGGTCGCCGGGCTGGCGGCGCTCAGCAAGGAAGAAAGGCATCGCCGGCTGGAAGAGCTGGCGAAATCCCGGCCCACATAAATTTATCTTGGTTACAATGCCGGGAGCCTGTCGAACTTAGGGCGACCGGCTGCAAAAATACCTGAGCGGTCCATATTTCACCGGCTCCTTGGTCAATAGCTCGCTATTGACACTGCGAATCCGGCAAAATCTGTCCTCGCTCAGCTATTTTTTCGCTTCGATCTCCCTAAGTCCGACAGGCTCCAGATGACATTTAACGCCGACCTGCATCGCAGCACGCTGAAACTGCCGAACCGCCTGGCGCGCAACGGCAGCGGGGTGTATGACAGTGCGCTGGAAATGAGCGTGCTGGACGCCGGCCCGGAATACGGCCGCGGACCGCGCGACCAGCAGCCCACCATGGTTTTCATCCACGGCTTCGGCGGCCGCGCGGCCTACTGGGAATACCAGCTGGAACAGTTCCAGCTCGACTACCGGGTGATTGCACTCGACCTGCGCGGCCATGGGTACAGCGATGCGCCGACGGCGGCTGAAGGCGCCAGCTACGACGTGCCGGAACTGGTCGCCGATATCGCCGCCGCGCTGGACCAGCTGGAGGTGCCGCAGCGTTTCATCCTGGTCTGCCATTCCTTCGGCGGCGCGCTATCTTCCTATTTCCTCAAGCAATATCCGGGGCGTGTGTCGGCGCTGGTCATGATCGCATCGGCAGCGCGTTTTCGTTTGCGCCTGGCCGGCCGCATTGTGCTGCGCATGCCGCCGCGCATATTCGATATGGTGCGCAAGCTGATGCCGTATGTCGGCATCACCGCTGCCCGCATTTATCCGCCGTCGCACGTGGTGTATCTGCAAAACAGACATGCCTTGCTGCCGTGGGACGGCGCCGAATACCTGCGCGCGATCACGGTGCCGACGCTGGTGATCCTCGGTCACCGCGACATCCTGTTCGATGAGGCAGCGTACAAGGAAGTGGCGCGCCTGATCCCGGGTGCGGAGGAACTGGTGGTGCCGGTATCCGCGCACCAGGTGATGGTAGAGCGGCCCGATGCGGTGAACCGCGCCATCCAGCGTTTCCTGCAGATGCAGTCCGATCCGTCTGAACTGGCGGAGCGGCGGGCGCGGCAAAAAGCCGAACGGCGCGCCGCCCGCAAGCAGCTGGAGGCCGAGCGTCCATGGCTGAAATTCTACGATGCCCGCACGCCGTACCGCATCAAGATGCCGACCGTAGCCTTGCCGCGTTTGCTGGAAGCGACCGCCAGGCGCTTCGGCAAGACTACGGCGCTGTCATACCGCGGCGGCAAGATCGACTGGCGCGAACTGGACCGGCAAGCCAACCGCTTTGCCCACGGCTTGCTCGACATGCGCATCAAGCCCGGCGAGCGGGTCTTGCTGGCCTTGCCGAACATACCGTCTTTTGTAATTGCCTATTTCGGCATCCTCAAGGCCGGCGCAGTCGCGGTGCTCAGCGACGCCGCTACGCCAAAGGAAATCTTGCTGACGCGGATCGCCGATGCCGGCGCCGTGATGCTGGTGACCACCACCGACCGTTACGACGAATTGCGCGACGAATTGCAAAACGACCGCCGCGCAGCCGGCTTGCGTCGCGTGATATTCGCATCGATGATCGATCACATGGGCTGGCGCGAAAAACTGAAGTTCGCCGCCCTGCATCATGTGCAGGAAGGGCATTGGTTGCCTTGGTTCCGACAGGACAAGCAGCATCGCCGGCATGAGCGGCGCTACCTGAAATTCAAGCAGGTGTTGGGACGCGGCTCGGCGGCGCCGACCGAACTGGCGCAGGATGTGGGCGATATCGCGGTGGTGGTTTACACCTACGGTGCCAGCGGCACGCCGCTGCCGGTTGCGCTGTCGCACCGTAACCTGGCGTCGAACGCCTTGCAGCTGCGCCATTGGCTGCCGGAATCGCGGCCGGGCGACGAACGCTTCCTGGCGCAGCAATCCTTGGCCAGCGCTTACGGGGTGACCGGCTTGCTGCACCTTGGCGTTTACCTGGGCGCGACCCTGATCCTGTTGCCGGGGCCGGAGCTGGAGCCCTTGTTAAAGACAGTCAAGAAGATGCGGCCGACCTATTTCCCCACCACGCCGCGCATGGTGCGCGAACTGGCGCACACGCCGGGCATACGGCGTTACGGCCTGGCGTCGATCCGGGTTTGCGCGGTCAGCGGTTCGCCGCTGGCGCAGGAAATCCGTGAAGAATTTGAAAAGCTGACGCGCGGCCGCCTGGTCGAAGCCTATGGCCTCACCGAAGCATCGCCGGCGGTGCTGGCCATGCCGCTGGCGGCGCGCCGCATCCAGGGAGTGGTCGGCATACCGTTGCCGGACACGGAAGTGAAAGTGGTCGACCTGGATACCGATGCTGAGTTGCCCAGCGATACCCTGGGGGAGTTATGGGTGCGCGGGCCGCAGCTGTTCGCGGGTTACGACCATGGTCCTGCCGGCGCCGCCGGGCAGGGCGCATCCGCCTCGAACCTGATTGCCAGGAAGATAAGCAAGGAGCGCCTGCACGACGGCTGGCTGGCCACCGGCGATGTCGCCAGCATCGATGAAGACGGTTTTGTTTCCATCGTCGACCGCAAGAGTAATATGGGGATACGAGGCGGGCAGCGCGTGTTTCCGCGACAGATCGAAGAGGTCCTGTTCGAGCATCCCGCGGTAGCGGTTGCCCATGTGAAATGGAGTCCGGACGAGGAGGGCGTGCAGCACCTGCGGGCAGAGGTTTTGTTGCATCACAACATGAAGCTTGGCGCCGATGATTTGCTCAAATATGCATCAAAACGCTTGCATGCCAGCGCTTTGCCCGATAGCATCGCGGTAGAACAAAAAAATACAACCGTGCTTTTTTAGCGGGTCACCAGTACTATCCCCTATCGGCGTGTTTTCTTCCATTGAAACAAGCCAAAAAAACAATGCATTTATAACAAGCAGAGACTAAAGGCAGAACATGGATAAATTTTGGCTCAAATCGTATCCTGAAGGCGTAGCTCCCGAGATCGACTACTCCCAGTACCAGTCGCTGGCGCAGCTGCTGGAAGAGGCGTTCCAGAAATACGCGCCGCGCAACGCCTATGCCTGCATGGGCAAATACCTGACGTATGCCGAGGTTGACCAGCTGTCCCGCAAGGTCGGCGCCTGGCTGCAGGGCAAGGGCCTGGAAAAGGGCGCGCGGGTCGCCATCATGATGCCTAACGTGCTGCAATATCCGGTAGCGATCGCCGCCATCCTGCGCGCCGGTTATGTCGTGGTCAACGTCAATCCTTTGTACACGCCGCGCGAGCTCGAGCATCAGCTCAACGATTCGGGCGCGGAAGCCATCTTCATCCTCGAAAATTTCGCCACTACCTTGCAGCAGGTCGTCGCCCGCACCAAGGTCAAGCATGTAGTGGTCGCCAGCATGGGCGACCTGATGGGCGTCAAGGGCCTGGTGGTCAACCTGGTGGTGCGCCACGTCAAGAAGATGGTGCCGAGTTTTTCCCTGCCTGGTTCGGTGCCGTTCAACAGCGTCTTGTCGCAGGCGTCGTCGCTGCAGCTGAAGCCGGTGACGCTGACGCCGGACGACATCGCCTTCCTGCAATACACGGGCGGCACTACCGGCGTCTCCAAGGGAGCAACGCTGTCGCATCGCAACGTGGTGGCCAACGTGCTGCAGGCTGAAGCCTGGCTTACTCCCGGCTTGACCAACGGCCCGAAAATCGAGCAGCTGGTGTTTGTCTGCGCCTTGCCGCTGTACCACATCTTCGCGTTGACGGTGTGCGGCATGCTCGGCATGCGCGAGGGCGCCTTGAACCTGCTGATCCCGAATCCGCGCGACATCGCCGGCCTGATCAAGGAAATGTCGAAGTACCAGATCAACACTTTCCCTGCGGTCAATACGCTGTACAACGCCTTGCTCAACCATCCCGATTTCGCCAAGCTGGATTTCTCCGGCTACCGGGTCTGCGTCGGCGGCGGCATGGCGGTGCAAAAAGCGGTCGCGGACAAGTGGAAAGAAATCACCGGCTGCCCGATCATCGAAGGTTACGGCTTGTCGGAAACTTCGCCTATCGCTTGCGCCAATCCATGCGACATCAAGGAATACAGCGGCACCATCGGCTTGCCGTTGCCGTCGACTGAAATCGCGATCCTGGACGACGCCGGCAATCCGGTAGCCCTCGGTCAGCCTGGCGAAATCGCGATCCGCGGCCCGCAGGTCATGCGCGGCTACTGGAACCGCGACGACGAAACCGCCAAGGTCATGACTGCCGACGGCTATTTCAAATCCGGCGATATCGGCGTCATGGACGAACGCGGCTACACCAAGATTGTCGACCGCAAGAAGGACATGATCCTGGTGTCCGGCTTCAATGTGTATCCGAACGAGGTCGAAGGCGTGGTAGTGCAGCATCCCGGCGTGCTGGAATGCGCTTGCGTCGGCGTGCCGGATGAACATGCCGGCGAAGTGGTGAAGATTTTTGTGGTGCGCAAGGATCCGTCGCTGACAGCGGAACAGCTGATGGCTTATTGCCGCGAACAGCTGACCGGCTACAAGCGGCCGAAATACATCGAGTTCCGCACCGACCTGCCGAAGACTAACGTCGGTAAGATCCTGCGGCGCGAGTTGCGCGACGAAAAACCGGCCGAGCAAAAGCAGGCGGCCTGAGATTTGGAACAAGTGGCGTCTTGCCGGAGGCCACGGCTCTGAAGTGAAAACCCCGGATGTGCGAGAAGCGCATCCGGGGTTTGTTTTTTTGGGCAGGCAGCGGCACGCCGTGCGTTCAGCTCCCGCTTACCACTCGGCGAAGCTGCCGTCCTTATGGCGCCAGATCGGATTGCGCCAGCGGTGGCCGACAGCGGCCCGCTCCTTGACATATTCCTCATTGATTTCGATGCCCAGTCCCGGTCCCTGCGGAATGGTCACATAGCCTTTGTCGTAGGCAAAGACTTCAGGGTTCTTCACGTAGTCGAGCAAGTCGTTGCTCTTGTTGTAGTGGATCCCCAGGCTCTGTTCCTGGATGAACGCGTTATACGACACCGCGTCCACCTGCAGGCAGGCGGCCAGGGCAATCGGGCCGAGAGGGCAGTGCAGCGCCACGGCGACGTCGTAGGCTTCGGCCATGGTGGCAATCTTGCGCGTTTCGGTGATGCCGCCGGCGTGCGAGACATCGGGCTGGATGATGTCGACATAACCTTCGCTCAGGACACGCTTGAAATCCCAGCGCGAATACAATCGTTCGCCCAGCGCGATCGGCGTGCTGGTCAGCGGCGCCAGTTCTTTCAGCGCTTCGTAGTTTTCGCTGAGCACGGGTTCTTCGATGAACATCAATTTGTAAGGCTCCAGCTCCTTGATCAGGATCTTCGCCATCGGCTTGTGCACGCGGCCGTGGAAATCGACGCCGATGCCGATGTGCGATCCAACCGCCTCGCGCACCGCGGCGACGTTGGCCAATGTCGCTTCCACTTTTTCATAGGAATCGACGAACTGCAATTCTTCGGTGCCATTCATCTTCACTGCGGTGAAGCCGCGCGCCACGGCGTCCTTGGCCGCCGCGGCGGTATCGGCCGGGCGGTCGCCGCCGATCCATGAATAGACGCGGATGCTGTCGCGCACCGGGCCGCCCAGCAACTGGCTGACCGAGACGCCGAGCGCCTTGCCCTTGATATCCCACAGCGCCTGGTCGATGCCGGCCAGCGCACTCATGTGGATGGCGCCGCCGCGGTAGAAACCGCCGCGGTACAGCACGGTCCAGTGGTCCTCGATATGGCGCGGATCCTTGCCGATCAGGTAGTCGGACAGTTCTTCGACGGCCGCTGCCACGCTATGCACGCGGCCTTCGACCACCGGCTCGCCCCAGCCGACCACGCCTTCGTCGGTTTCTATCTTCAGGAAACACCAACGCGGCGGTACGATGTAAGTGGTCAGTTTGGTGATCTTCATTAATCTCGTCTCCTGTTCAATTTTTTATTTCCGGCGTTTCCGCTGCTTCCGAAGCCGCTTGTATCGCGCACCATGCCGCCACAAACCTGTTGCCGTTCTGGCCGACCTGCTCAGCGCTCAGGCCGGGTTTGTACAGCGCCGACCCCAGGCCGAATCCGGAAGCGCCTGCGCTGGCAAATGTTGCCAGATTTTCCGGCGTGATGCCGCCTACCGGCAATAACGCCACTTCGCGCGGGATCACTGCGCGCCATGCCTTGACTACGTTCGGTCCCAGCTGCTCGGCCGGGAACATTTTCAAGACGTCGGCGCCGGCAGCCAGCGCGGCGAATGCTTCGGTGACCGTGGCGACGCCCGGCGCGCAAGCCAGTCCGGCCTGTTTGGCGGCGGCGATTACCGCCGGGTCGCTGTGCGGCATGACGATGATCTCGCCGCCGGCGTGCTTGACTTCCGCCACCTGGCCGGTGCTCAAGACAGTGCCGGCGCCGACCACGCAATCAACCGGCAAGGCATTGCGCAAGGTGCGGATGCTGTCGAAAGGCTGGGGCGAATTGAGCGGCACTTCAATGATCCTGAAGCCGGCTTCGTAGAGCTTCAAGCCGATTGCCGCCACTTCATGCGGCTCGACGCCGCGCAGGATGGCGATCAGCCCGCATTGTTTCATTGCGTTTATCAACATGGTGGTTTCCCGATATTCTCGCTGCTAAGCATGTTTCAATAATCCCGCCGTCAGCGCCAGCTGCCACAGGCCGCGCTCGGTGGCCTCGGCCACCACCTCGACCGCGCCAAAACCATGGGCGTGCAGCACTTGCGTATAGCGTGCGCACAAGCCGGCCTCGCCGACCAGCATCACCTGGGAAGGTTGCCGTCCCTGGCTGTGCAGCATGCCCTGCAATGCGGCGATTTCATGGCCGATCAGCAGCCCCGACAGGTATTCGCGCTGGCCGGCGCCGTCCAGCACGCCGGTCAACCCCAGCGTGCGCGTACTGAAGATGGTCGACAATACGCCCGCCTGGCCGGCCGCTGTCTGCGCCACCAGGGCGCCGCGCTCGAAGGCGCGCTGTCCGGCTTCCGCATCGCCGCCGTCGGCCTGCATGCCGCGTCCAAGAATGGTATGTCCGGACAAGGCGGCAAAGACTTCGCCGGTCATGAACGTATCAAAATGCGCCAGCTGGCTTTGCGTGCCCGAGCGCCGTATCTGTACCCATTTGGAATGCGTGCCGGGCAGTCCGATCAGGATATCCTGATCGAAGGCCTCGGATGTGCCGTTGCCGGCAAGGGTGTTCAGCACGCCGACCACCTGGGTCTCTTCGCCGCGCATGACATTCGGCAGCATGGAATTTTCGATCAGGCCCGGCACCAGGTGAATCAGCTGGCCGTGGCGATTGCGCAGCGTGCTCAAACTGCCGCCGATGCGGTCGACCGCAATCGGCACTTCCAGGTACGGAACCTCGCGCCATCCCTGGCGGCTGCCGACCATGCCGGCCGCGATCACCGGCGTACCCGGAGCAGCGCGCAGCCAATCGCCGCAGGCTTGCTCGAAGGCGGCTTCGAAACCGCTTTCGCCGTCGCCGCCGGTTTGCGGCAATTGCATGACGCCGCAGGGGAGGGCGCGCAATTCTAGCGTCTGGCCATGCGCTCCAAGCCGGTAGGCGCGTAGCGATGAAGTCCCCCAGTCGAGGGCGATCAAGTGCGTTGGATGCGGTGCAGGCGGCATGGGTCGGTTAACTTCACAAATGGCAGGCAGGATCTGAGTATCCCGCGATGTGGCGTACTTTATTCCTGCTGCAATTTTCTGTCAATATATGATATCATGTCCCAATATATGGGATATGAATAATTTTCTAACAGGTTCCAATCATGCGTAAATTGCAGGATTCGGCGGAGTTGCATGGCCACGCGGGTGAGTCGGCGGCCGCACCGACAGGCACCCAGACCCTGACGCGCGGGCTGGCCGTATTGCAGGCGGTAGCCGGCGGCGCGCGCGATCTGAAGCAGGTCGCGCAGATGCTGGGCACCACTCGCAGCACTACCCACAGGCTGGCCAACTGCCTGGTGCAGGAGCGTTATCTGCGTTTTACGCCGAACGCGGGATATGTGCTGGGCCCCAAATTGATCGAACTGGGTTTCCAGGCGCGCGAAGAAGTCTCGCTGAGCGTAGTGGCGCGGCCCTACCTGGAGCGGCTGGCCGAACAGTCGGGCGACACCATCCACCTGGCGCTGCAGGACGCCGACGACGTGCTTTACCTGGACAAGATCCCCGGCAAGAAGGGACTGGAAATGCGTTCGCGCGTGGGACACCGGATGCCGATCGCCACTACCGGCGTCGGCAAGGCATTGATGCTGGGCATGGACGAAGCGCAATGGAAGAGCCTGTACCAGAAGCGCGGCAATGCTGCCGCCAACCATGCCGCCGGTTTACTGCCCAAGCGTAGCTGGACTGAATTTCGCGACCAGATGCGCGAATACGTCAAAGGCGGTTACGCCTTTGACCTGGAAGACAACGAGCCGTCGATACGTTGCGTGGCGGCGCCGATTTACGACGCCACCCACGCGATTGTCGCCGCCATCAGCGTTTCCAGCACGCTGCCTTACATGCCGCTGGAACGGATGCAGTCGCTGATCGCTGTAGTGCAGGCCGCGGCGGCCGGCATTTCCAGCGAGCTTGGCGCAAATCAGTAACGGGTCAGGAAGCCAGCGGCGGCAGCTGACGCGGCTTGCGCTGCGCATCCGTGGCGACATAAGTCAGCGTCGCTTCAGTCACTTTCACGACTTCTGTCTGCAGCCGGTTGCGTTCGGCATACACCTCGACGTTGACGGTGATCGAGGTATTGCCGACCTTGACGATCTCGGCATAAAACGACAGCAGGTCGCCGACAAACACCGGCTGCTTGAACAGGAAGGAGTTCACGGCAATCGTCGCGACCCGGCCGTTGGCGCGGCGCGTGGCCGGCAGCGAGCCGGCGATGTCGACCTGCGCCATGATCCAGCCGCCGAAGACGTCGCCGTGCACGTTGGCGTCGGATGGCATCGGCATCACCCGCAGCTGCGGCATGGTGTCGGGCGGCAATTGATTGTTGTTTTGATCAGTCATCGGTTATTTCCCCTGAGAGCTACAATTGGTTTTGTATCCGTAGCTTAAACCATTCTTTAAGATTGTCACCCTATGCGCCACCATTCATCGACGTCGCCAGAGCCCGCCGCAGCCGCCGGCAGCGGCCAGCCAAAGCGCAGCGACTGGGCCACGCTCAAGACCTTGCTGCCTTATCTCTGGACTTACAAATGGCGGGTCTTGCTGGCGCTGCTGTTCATGCTGGGCGCCAAGCTGGCCAATGTCGGCGTGCCGCTGGTGCTGAAGAAGCTGGTCGACAGCATGACCATCACGGCCAGCCATCCGCAGGCGATGCTGGTGCTGCCGCTGGGAATACTGGTGGCTTACGGCGCGCTGCGCCTGAGCACCACCTTGTTCACGGAGTTGCGCGAATTCGTGTTCGCCCGCGTGACGCAGCGCGCGGTGCGCACCATCGCCCTGCAGGTGTTCCGCCACCTGCATTCGCTGTCGCTGCGCTTTCACCTGAATCGCCAGACCGGCGGCATGACGCGCGACATCGAGCGCGGCACGCGCGGCATTTCGTCGCTGGTGTCATATGCGCTGTTCAGCATCCTGCCGACCTTGATCGAAATCTCGCTGGTGCTCGGTTACCTGGTGCTGCATTACGATATCTGGTTTGCCGGCATCACCGTGGTGGCGCTGGTCAGCTACATTTTTTTTACGGTGACCGTGACCGAATGGCGCACCCATTTCCGGCGCACCATGAACACGCTCGATTCGAGCGCCAACACCAAAGCCATCGATTCGCTGATCAACTACGAAACCGTCAAGTATTTCGGCAATGAGGAATACGAAGCACGGCGTTACGACGACGGCCTGATGCGTTATGAAACCGCCGCGGTGAAATCGCAGACCTCGCTGTCCCTGCTCAATACCGGCCAGTCGCTGATCATCGCCATCGCGGTGACGCTGATCCTGTGGCGCGCCACGCAAGGCGTGATCGACGGCAAGATGACGCTGGGCGACCTGGTGCTGGTCAATTCCTTCATGATCCAGCTGTATATCCCGCTCAATTTCCTCGGCGTCATCTATCGCGAAATCAAACAAAGCCTGGCCGACATGGAACGGCTGTTCCATCTGCTCGATGAGAACCGCGAGATCGCCGACGCCGCGGAGGCGCGGCCGCTGCTGACCGGCGGCGCGCAGGTGCGTTTTGCGCATGTCGATTTCAGCTACGAGAGCAAGCGCCAGATCTTGTTCGACGTCGATTTCACGATAGCCGCCGGCACGACCACCGCGGTGGTCGGCCATAGCGGTTCCGGCAAATCGACCTTGTCGCGGCTGCTGTTCCGTTTTTACGATATCAACGGCGGCCGCATCACGATCGACGGCCAGGATTTGCGCGACATCACGCAGGCTTCGCTGCGCCAGGCGATCGGCATCGTGCCGCAGGACACCGTGCTGTTCAACGACAGCATCGAGTACAACATTGCTTACGGCAAGCCGGGCGCCAGCAAGGCGGAAATCGTCGCGGTCGCGAAGGCGGCGCATATCCACGATTTCATCGAATCGCTGCCGGACGGCTACGATTCGATGGTGGGCGAGCGCGGCTTGAAATTGTCGGGCGGCGAAAAGCAGCGGGTGGCGATCGCCCGCACCTTGCTGAAAAATCCCGCCGTGCTGATTTTCGACGAAGCTACCTCGGCGCTCGATTCCAAATCCGAGCAGGCGATCCAGGCGCAGCTGAAAGAAATCGCCAGGGACCGCACTACGCTGGTGATTGCCCATCGCTTGTCGACCATCGCCGACGCGGCGCAGATCCTGGTGCTGGACCACGGCCGCATCATCGAGCGCGGCACGCATGCGCAGCTGCTGGCGGCGGACGGCGCCTATGCGCAGATGTGGCAGCGCCAGCAGGCGCATCCGGACGAAGTGGAAAGCCCGTCGCCGGGAGCCGGCGACAGCTACCCCGAAAACGTGGTGCGCATGGTGTAGGAGTACAACGCCCGTGCAGATTGTCGGCCGCGGTTGCGCCAATTTCCTATGCCGCCGCTGCCGACTCGCGTTACGATAGCGGCATGGAAAGCAAATGGTTAGAAGACTTCATTTCGTTGGCGGAAACCCATAGTTTCAGCCGCTCTGCAGAATTGCGTCACGTCACGCAGCCGGCCTTCTCGCGCCGCATCCAGTCGCTGGAGGCTTGGCTGGGCGCCGACCTGATCGACCGCACCTCTTATCCGACGCGGCTGACGGCGGCCGGCGAGGTCTTTTATGAGCAGGCGCTGGAGATGCTGGGCCAGATCAACAACGCCCGCGCGCTGATGCGCGGCAAGCGCCCGACCGCGTTGAGCACGGTCGATTTCGCCGTGCCGCATACCTTGTCGCTGACTTATGTGCCGCGCTGGATCCGTCTGCTGGAAAATGGTTTCGGTCCGCTCAATACGCGTTTGCTGGCCTTGAATGTACATGATGCGGTGATGGCCATGGTGGACGGCGGCTGCGACCTGCTGCTGTGCTATCACCATCCGCGCCAGCCGGTGCAGCTCGACACCGGCCGCTACGACCTGATCACGCTGGGGAGCGAGGTGCTGCGCGCTTACGCGCATTGCAACAAGGCCGGCGTGCCGGACTATGTCTTTCCGGGCAGCGCCGGCGCCCCCTTGCCGTTCTTGTCCTATACCAGCAACGCCTACCTCGGGCGCATGGTGGAGCTGATCCTGGCCGACGCCAAGAAGCCGCTTTACCTCGAAAAACGCTACGAGACGGACATGGCGGAGGGTTTGAAAATGATGGCGCTGGAAGGACATGGCGTAGCTTTCCTGCCGGAGTCCGCGGTGACCCGCGAAGTCAAGCTGAAACAGCTGGCCAGCGTCGACCACAACGCGCCGGAATGGGAAGCCACCATGGAAATCCGCCTGTACCGCGAACGCCCCACCGTGCAAAGGCCGGGCAAGCCGGTGGTCGCGCGGTTGTGGGCTTACCTGCTGCAACAGCAGGAAAACGCCGCCAAGGAAGCGGCCAAAAACGCCAAACGCAAAACGCCGGCGGCGCTCGCATAAACCTCGGAAGCGCCAGGTTCCTGGCGCCGCAAGCCGCGCGAAAATCATGTTACTGTGAGGCAATTGTATTTTTTGATATCAATGCAAAAAATGCATAGTTACATGCGCACAAAGCATTGGCTTTGCCCTATGCCGTTGTCCTACGATTCGCCACTAGATCGATTTCGCCCCCGCTGTCAGTACCCCTGTCGTCCTTATCCAGGGGGCCGGTCTGCAACTTCCAGGAGCGCGCAAAAATATGACTATCAAGCACGAAGTTCCATCCTATCTCACGCAACATGGCATCGGCCCATGGGGCGACTATCTCGAACAAATCGATCGCGTAACACCTTACCTCGGCAATCTGGCCCGCTGGGTCGAAACCATGAAGCGCCCGAAGCGGATGCTGATCGTCGACGTCCCGATCGAACGCGATGACGGCACCATTGCCCACTTCGAAGGCTATCGCGTGCAGCACAACACTTCGCGCGGCCCGGGCAAGGGCGGCGTGCGTTTCCACCAGGACGTGACCCTGTCCGAAGTGATGGCCCTGTCGGCCTGGATGACGGTCAAGAATGCTGCTGTCAACGTGCCGTACGGCGGCGCCAAGGGCGGCATCCGGGTTGACCCGAAGACCTTGTCGCAAGGCGAACTGCAACGCATGACGCGCCGCTACACCAGCGAGATCGGCATCATCATCGGCCCTAACAAGGATATCCCGGCGCCGGACGTCAACACCAACGAACAAATCATGGCCTGGATGATGGATACCTATTCCATGAACCAGGGCAGCACCGCATCGGGCGTCGTCACCGGCAAGCCGATTTCACTGGGCGGCAGCCTGGGACGGCGCGAAGCCACCGGCCGCGGCGTGTTCGTGGTGGGTTGCGAAGCAGCGGTCAAGCGCGGCCTGGATATCCATGGCGCCAAGGTTGCGGTGCAGGGTTTCGGTAACGTCGGCGGCATTGCCGCGCGCCTGTTTTCGGAAGCCGGCGCAAAAGTGGTGGCGGTGCAAGACCATATCTCGACCGTGGTGCGTTCCAGCGGCCTCGACGTAGCGGCGCTGCAAGCCCACGTCAATGAAACGGGCAGCGTTGCCGGCTTCAAGGGCGGCGAAGAAATCACTGACCGTGCGCAGTTTTGGGCTGTCGATTGCGATATTTTGGTGCCTGCTGCTCTGGAGCAACAAATCACCGTGGAGAATGCGCCGACCATCCGCGCCAAGATCATCCTGGAAGGCGCGAACGGCCCGACCAGTCCGGCTGCGGACGACATCCTGCATGAAAAAGGCGTGCTGGTGGTGCCTGACGTGATCGCCAACGCCGGCGGCGTGACGGTGAGCTACTTTGAGTGGGTGCAGGATTTCTCCAGCTTCTTCTGGACCGAAGATGAAATCAACCTGCGCCTGACCCGCATCATGCGCGAAGCGTTTACCGCGGTCTGGCAACTGGCTGAAGAGAAGAAAGTATCGCTGCGCACCGCTGCATTTATCGTTGCCTGTACCCGTGTCCTGCAAGCGCGTGAAATGCGTGGTTTGTATCCTTGATTGATGTTGCGTTATAGTCGGGATGTTTTGCGCGCGCTCAAGCTGCTGGCCGGCTGAGCGCGTGCCATCTGGCCCTGGGCGTATCCGGGGACTTGTCAGCAAAAGAGCGACGCTACAACAGTCGCCGCCGACAAGCAAACAGCTGGCTTGAATATTGCATTAAGCATATTCATTGCATAAAAACATTATCGACAGCGCACATCAAGGGGAGAGCAGCGTGGGAATCAAGGACGGTAAGGGTGGCCAGGGCAGCAATGCGGCCGCGTGGTGCAATGCGGGCCTGGGAGCGGTGTTAGCGGTAACGTTGAGTTTCGCAGCGGCAGCCGCTCAGGCGGAAGACGTGCTGACGAAAATCCGCGACAGCAAGACCATCACGATCGGATACCGGGAAGCATCGTTCCCGTTCTCTTTTGTGGACCAGGATAAGAAACCGGTTGGCTATGCGATCGACCTGTGCCTCAAGATAGCCGACGCGGTGAAGCAGCAATTGAAACTGCCGCAATTGAATATCGCATATGTTCCAGTGACGTCATCTAATCGCATTGACATGATCGCAAGCGGAAAAATCGACCTGGAGTGCGGGTCAACCACCAACAATGCCGAGCGGCGCAAGCAGGTCAGCTTTACCATTGCGCATTTCATGGCGTCGTCGCGGATGCTGGTGCGGACCGAAGACAAGATCAAGAACTGGCCGGACCTGCGCGACAAGAAGGTGGTGACGACCAAGGGCACGACCAGCGTCAAGTCCCTGGTCGACCGGGGCCAGGTCCGCTCCTTGAACATGACCATACTGGAAGGACGCGACCACAACGAATCGTTCAAAATGGTGGAAGACAAGGCGGCCGACGCCTTTGTGATGGATGACGTGCTGCTGTACGGATTGAAGGCCACCGCCAAGGATCCCGCGGCGTACTCGATTGTCGGCGAGCCTTTGACAACCGAACCTTACGCTATCATGCTGCCGAAAGGCGATGCAAACTATAAAGCTGTGGTCGACCGTGAAATGGGGCGCATCATCCACGATGGCGAGATCAACAAGTTGTACACCAAGTGGTTCCTAAGTCCGATTCCGGCAAAAAACAATCTCGTGTTGAACATGCCCATGGGCTATCTTTTCAGGGAGTCTTTGCGCTTTCCGTCTGACCAGGTTGGCAACTAAAGGCAATCAGAATTGGCTGTAATTTTTAATTTATGCAAAGGTGGAGACAGGCATTATTGGAGGAGAAGTAAGAATAATAAATAAGCATGAGTTTAAGTCTGCTGCTGAGGCAGCGAGTTTGTTAAACTATACAGATAATTTTTTTACGGGAGTTGTTATGATGTCATCGAAATTAGTTGTCGCTTTGGTTGGCTTGGGAGTAATGGTTGGCTCCGTACAAGCGCAAGAATTGACCGGAACACTCAAAAAAATCAAGGATACTGGCACCATCACCCTGGGCGTGCGCGATTCGTCCATTCCATTCTCTTACCTTGATGACAAACAGTCGTATCAAGGTTACTCGATCGACCTGTGCCTGAAAGCCGCGACCGCCATTCAGAAACAGCTCGGCATGACTGCCCTGAACGTCAAGATGGTTCCAGTGACTTCGGCGACCCGTATCCCGCTGATCTCGAACGGCACCATCGACCTGTCCTGCGATTCCGCCACCAACAATGCAGAACGTCAAAAGGTTGTGTCCTTTGCGCCGACCATGTACGTGACCGCGAACCGTATCCTGGCCAAGAAATCGTCCAACATCAAGACGCTGGACGACCTCAAGGGCAAGACCATCGTTTCCACTTCCGGCACGTCGAACCTGAAGCAAGTCACGATCCTCAATGGCGAGCGCAACCTCGGCATGAACATCCTGGCCGCCAAAGACCATGCTGAAGCGTTCCTGATGGTGGAAACCGGCCGCGCGACAGCGTTCGTCATGGACGACATCCTGCTGGCGTCGCTGGCGGCGAGCTCCCGGGCGCCTGCCGACTACGAAATCACCAAGGAAGCCTTGTCGGTTGAGCCGTACGGCATTATCGAACGCAAGGACGACCTGCCATTCAAGAAAGCGGTCGACGCTGCGCTGAGCAATGTCTACACTTCGGGCCAGATCAACGACATCTATGCAAAATGGTTCCTGAAGCCGATCCCGCCGAAGGGCATCAACCTGAACGTGCCAGTCAGCGCCGAGCTGAAGGCTGCGTTTGCCAAGCCAACCGATTCGGGTGATCCGGCTGCCTATGCTGCCGTCCCTGAAGCGCAAAAGCAATCGCTGAAGTTGAAGAAAAAATAAGATAGGCGATAAGAACGGAACGGGAGGCGCAAGCCTCCCGTTTTGTTTCTGAAATTGAATTGCTGCATCGCACAATCGGCGCTTGTCGATAGCCGCGCGGCAATGGAGATTTGAGTAATAGAGGGGACTTAATATGCATTACAACTGGAACTGGGGCATCTTCTGGCAAGAGTCTCCCGACGGTGTCAGTACTTACATGGACACCTTGCTGGCCGGCCTGAAGTGGACGCTTGCGCTGTCCGCATCGGCCTGGATCATGGCGCTGATCATCGGCACGGTGATCGGTACGATCCGTACCATGCCGAACAAGTGGGCAGTACGCCTGGCCAACGGCTACGTTGAATTATTTCGCAACATCCCGCTGATCGTGCAGATGTTTCTCTGGTATTTCGTGATGCCGGAAATCGTCCCTGCGAGCGTCGGCAACTGGCTCAAGAGCCTGCCAAATGCATCATTCATCACCGCCTTCCTGGCGCTGGGTTTTTTTACGTCGTCGCGGATTGCCGTACAGGTCTCCGCTGGCATCAATGCACTGCCCCGCGGCCAAAAGCTGGCGGGTACTGCACTCGGCCTGACGTTGCCGCAAACATACCGCTACGTTTTGCTGCCGATGTCGTTCCGGATCATCATCCCGTCCCTGACTAACGAATTTGCAGCAATCATCAAGAACAGCTCGGTCGCACTGACGATCGGCCTGGTGGAACTGACCGCCGCTACCTACTCGATGCGTGAATTTACCTTCCAGACTTTCGAAGCCCTCACCGGCGCAACCGTGATCTACGTGATCATCTCGGCGATTGCCCTGCTGCTGGCGCGCTGGCTTGAAAAAGCGATCGCGATTCCAGGCTTCATTGCCGCCGGCAGCGCTAATACGGGAGGTCATTAATCATGTTTTCGAATTTCGATTTTGACGTCATCCAGCGTTCCTGGCTCTACCTGTTCACCACCGGCATGAAGTTCACGCTGACGCTGACACTGGTAGCGATGATAGGCGGCATCCTGTTCGGCACCGTGCTGGCGATGATGCGCTTGTCGCACAACAAGGCGATTTCCCTGATCGCCACCAGCTACGTCAACCTGATTCGCTCGGTGCCTTTGGTGCTGGTGATTTTCTGGTTCTACTTCCTGGTGCCGTATATCGGCGCCTGGATTATCGGCGCGTCGCAGCCGGTGCAGGTCGGCGCATTCTCGTCGGCATTGATCACGTTCATTTTGTTTGAAGCAGCTTATTATTGCGAAATCATGCGTTCAGGGATCCAGTCGATCCCGCGCGGCCAGGTTTCCGCCGGCTATGCGCTGGGCATGAACTACTGGCAAATGATGGGCAATGTGGTGCTGCCGCAGGCATTCCGCAACATGATCCCGATCCTGCTGACCCAGACCATCGTCTTGTTCCAGGACGTTTCGCTGGTCTATGTGCTGGGCTCGGTGCCGGACTTCGTTACTGTCGCATCCAAGATCGCGCAGCGCGACGGCCGCCTGGTGGAGATGTACATGTTTGTCGCCGTGGTGTACTTCGTGATGAGCTTCGGCCTGTCGACGCTGGTCAAGAAGCTGCAGCAAAGGGTTGCGATTATTCGATAGTGGTTCGATAAGATCCAGGCCCGGCCCAAGGAAGGGCCGGGCCTGGACTGCAAAACAGAATTCAGGAATTAGGAGAAATACTCATGATTAAGCTTAACAACGTCAGCAAATGGTACGGCCAATTTCAAGTCCTGACCGATTGCACCACGCAAGTGGCCAAGGGCGACGTGGTGGTGGTGTGCGGACCGTCGGGCTCCGGTAAATCGACGCTGATCAAGACCGTCAACGGCCTGGAGCCGTTCCAGAAGGGGGAGATCACGGTCGACGGCGTCTCGGTCGGCGATCCCAAGACCAACCTGTCGAAACTGCGCGCGCGCATCGGCATGGTGTTCCAGAACTTCGAACTGTTCCCGCACATGTCGATCCGTGAAAACCTGACCATCGGCCAGGTCAAGGTGCTGGGCCGCAGCCAGGATGAAGCCAATGAAAAAGGCTTGAAGTACCTGGACCGCGTCGGCCTGATCGCACAGAAGGACAAGTTCCCTGGCCAGCTGTCCGGCGGCCAGCAGCAGCGCGTGGCGATTGCCCGTGCGTTGTCGATGGATCCGATTGCGATGCTGTTCGACGAGCCGACTTCAGCGCTCGATCCGGAAATGATCAATGAAGTGCTGGACGTGATGGTCGGCCTGGCGCAAGAAGGCATGACCATGATGGTGGTGACGCATGAAATGGGCTTCGCCAAGAAGGTCGCCAACCGCGTGGTGTTCATGGACAAGGGCCTGGTGGTGGAAGACTGCACCAAGGAAGAGTTCTTCGGTGCGCCGCGCTCCGACCGCGCCCGCGATTTCCTGGCCAAGATCATTCACTGAGCGCTGCGTTTCGCGCAAGGCAAGAAGCCGTTCCGGAGCATATCCGGGCGGCTTTTTTCATTGCCGCTCCTTCCTGCGCGGCAGGGCAGAATTGCCAGTTTCCCGTGAAGCGCTGCTGCCCGCTGCAGTAAAATGGCGGTAATCCGAAACCCGCCGCACCATGCTAGCCGCTAAACCTTATCTGCGCAGCTTGGCACTCAATCCCGAACTGGCGATCGCGACTTTTGCAGAAGAGAATGAACATGACTGATACCTTGACCATCACCCGCCCCGACGACTGGCACTTGCACCTGCGCGACGGCGTTGCCATGGCTGCCGTCTTGCCGCATAGCGCGCGCCAGTTCGCCCGCGCCATCGTGATGCCTAACCTGAAGCCGCCGGTGACCACCACCGCGCAGGCAGCGGCCTACCGCGAGCGCATCCTGGCGGCCTTGCCGCAGGACCTGGCGTTCGAACCGCTGATGACCTTGTACCTGACCAACAATACGCCGCCCGACGAGATCCGGCGCGCCAAGGACAGCGGCTTCGTGCATGCGGTCAAGCTGTACCCGGCCGGCGCCACCACCAATTCCGACGCCGGCGTAACGGACCTGGGCAAGTGCTACAAGACGCTGGAAGTCATGCAGGAACTCGGCATGCCGTTCCTGGTGCATGGCGAAGTGACCGATCCCGCGATCGACATCTTCGACCGCGAAGCGGTTTTCATCGACCGCGTGATGCAGCCGTTGCGGCGCGACATGCCGGAACTGAAAGTGGTGTTCGAACACATCACCACCAAGGACGCCGCCCAGTACGTCGAGAGTGCAAGCGGGCCGGTGGCGGCCACCGTCACGGCGCATCACCTGCTGTACAACCGCAACGAAATCTTCAAGGGCGGCATCCGGCCGCATTATTATTGCCTGCCGGTGCTGAAGCGAGAAGAGCACCGGCAAGCATTGGTGCAGGCAGTGGCTTCGGGCAGCACGCGGTTTTTCCTCGGCACCGATTCGGCCCCGCATCCGAAGGGTTTGAAAGAGCACGCCTGCGGCTGCGCCGGCTGTTATACCGCGCTGCATGCGATGGAGCTGTATGCGCAGGCGTTCGACCAGGCCGGCGCGCTGGACAAGCTGGAAGCATTCGCCAGCTTCAACGGCCCCGATTTCTACAACCTGCCGCGCAACCAGGGCACGGTCACGCTGAAGCGCCAGTCGTGGACCCTGCCGGCGGAACTGCCGCTGGGCGAGACTACCCTGGTGCCGCTGAACGGCGGTGAAACGATAGATTGGCAACTGGCGTAAGGTCGTTCAAAACGCTCGCTTTTCCCTTTTGCATCCACATGGTGCGATTTTTGCTTGCTTGAATGGCAGGAGCGGATAAAACCGGCCGCCCACCCTGTCTAACCGTAGCTCACCGATTTGTCTTCGGATCCAGGTTCAAGCATGCAAAGTCTACGTATCGTTGTTGTCAATCCGGTCGCCATCGAGGGTGACGACGATCCCGCGTTCGAGGCGCAAGCCGCGCGCGGCAAGGCTTTGCGCATCGGCTTGCTGGAGGCCGGCTACAACATCGTCGCCTCATTGCCGGCCGATATGTACCTGCCCGAAAGAATTGCTCAACTGCAACCAGACATGGTCATCATCGACGCCGAATCCGACGCCCGCGATGTGCTTGAACATGTGGTGATCGCCACGCGCGATGCGCGCCGTCCGATCGTCCTGTTTACCGAGGATGCCAAAACTTCCAGCATGGATGCGGCGATGGCGGCCGGCGTCTCCGCTTATATCGTGGCCGGCCTGCAGACGGCGCGCATCAAGCCGGTGCTGGAGGTCGCGCTGGCGCGCTTCCGGCAAGAGCAGAAGCTGTTGGCCGAGCTGTCCGACACCAAGCTGAAGCTGGCCGAACGCAAGTTGCTGGATCGGGCCAAGGGTTTGCTGATGGACCACCATAAGCTGACGGAGCAGGAGGCCTATCAAAAGCTGCGGCGGCTGGCGATGGACAAGAACCTCAAGCTGTCCGAAGTGGCGCAGCGCATCATCGACGCCGCCGACCTGCTGGGCTGATCCAGCCGTCAAGCGGGCGCGCGGCCGCCGCGATCTGGTTTGGTGCGTTGCACAAGGCCGGTGCGCTTTTTGCGCGAAAAACCGGCATGTTCCCGGGTTTCCCCGATAAAAATTCCTGGCACGTGGTTTGCATAGTCAATTTCAGGCGCCAACGATGGCGCTGCTGGAATCGGCTAACGGCGGCCGTTTCCGCATAAGACAAAGGTGTCTTTCCGCATGGCTTGTCCAGCGCGGGACGACGCCTTTTTTGTTGCCGGAAACAATCTGGAGCCATGCGATGGAATCAAGCAGTGCACTGCAGCTAGACACCCCGGAAACGTCGAATACGCTTGTCGACGGCAAGCGCCGTCAACTATTACAAACCGCGACTCTCGCGGCAGGAGCCAGCATGTTGGGACTTTCCAGTACCGGTGTCTGGGCCGCCGGCTCGGACAAGCCGGAAAAAACCGAAATCAAGATCGGCTTCATTCCCCTGACCGATTGCGCCTCGGTGGTGATGGCGTCGCTGCTCGGCTTCGACAAAAAATACGGCATCAAGATCGTCCTCAGCAAGGAAACTTCATGGGCCGGCGTGCGCGACAAGCTGGCCAACGGCGAGCTCGACGCCGCGCATGTGCTGTCGGGCCTGATCTACGGTGTGCAGATGGGCATAGGCGGCCAGAAAAAAGACATGGCGATCCTGATGGGGCTCAACAATAACGGCCAGGCCATCACGCTGTCGCGCAAGCTGGCCGACAAGGGCGCAGTGGATGGGCCGTCGCTAGCCAAGCTGATGGCCAGCGACAAGCGCGAATATACGTTTGCCCAGACCTTTCCGACCGGCACCCACGCCATGTGGCTGTATTACTGGCTGGCCGTCAACGGCGTCAATCCGCTCAAGGATGCCAAGGTGATCACGGTGCCGCCGCCGCAGATGGTAGCCAATATGCGGGTCGGCAACATGGACGGCTTTTGCGTCGGCGAGCCTTGGGGGCACCGGGCGATCGTTGATGGCATCGGCATTACCGCCATCACGACCCAGGAAATCTGGAAAGACCATCCGGAAAAAGTGCTGGGCACCACCGCCGAGTTCGCCGCCAAGAATCCGAACACTTGCCGCGCCTTGATCGCTGCCGTGCTGGAAGCGGGGAAATGGATCGATGCTTCGCTCGCCAACAAGAACAAGATGGCCGAAGCGATCGCCGACAAATCGTATGTCAACACCAGCAAGGACGTGATCGACCAGCGCATCATGGGGCGTTACCAGAACGGCCTGGGCAAGACCTGGGATGATCCGAACTACATGAAATTCTACAACGACGGCCTGGTCAATTTCCCTTACCTGTCGGACGGCATGTGGTTCATGACGCAGCACCGGCGCTGGGGTTTGCTGAAAACCGATCCGGACTACCTGGCGGTGGCCAAGTCGGTCAGCCAGATCGCGCTCTACAAGGATGCCGCGGCGATGACCAACACGCCGGTGCCGAAAGACCCGCTGCGCAGCTCGAAGCTGATGGATGGCACGGTGTGGGACGGCAAGAATCCGCAAGCCTATGCCGCATCTTTCAAGATCCGCGCATAAAGAAATCCAGGCGATTATGAACCGCGATTTATTGGAGAGTCACTATGAGCGCAATCATGGACACAGCGGCAAATGCCAATCGTCAGGCGGCGGCAATGGATAACAAGGTAACCGAGGCTGCGGTTGAAACCGTGGCCGCCGTTGCGCGGCCGGCGCCGAGCATGAGCCGCCGCAGCAGCATGCCACCCTGGCTGATGCGGATCGTTGCGCCGCTGCTGGGTCTGGCGTTCCTGGTGCTGGTGTGGCAGATCATCGCGATGAGCAACAGCCAGTTTCCAACGCCGCTGCTGACCCTGCAGGAAGCGCTCAAGCTGTTTGCCGATCCGTTCTACCGGACCAGTCCCAACGACCAAGGCATAGGCTGGAATATCCTGGCTTCGCTGCAGCGGGTCGGCGTCGGTTTCGGCCTGGCGGCGCTGGTGGGGATTCCCCTGGGCTTCATGATCGGCCGCTTCAAATTCCTCTCCAGCATGTTCGGTCCCATCATCAGCCTGCTGAAACCGGTATCGCCGCTGGCCTGGCTGCCGATCGGCCTGCTGGTGTTCAAGTCGGCCAATCCGGCGGCGATCTGGTCCATCTTCATTTGCTCGATCTGGCCGATGATCATCAACACCGCGGTTGGCGTGCAGCGGGTGCCGCAGGATTACATGAACGTGGCGCGCGTGCTGAACCTGTCGGAATGGAAAATCATCACCCGGATCCTGTTCCCTTCGGTATTGCCGTACATGCTGACCGGCGTGCGGCTGGCGATCGGCACTGCCTGGCTGGTGATCGTCGCCGCCGAAATGCTGACCGGCGGCGTCGGCATCGGTTTCTGGGTCTGGGATGAATGGAACAACCTCAACGTGCCGCACATCATCGTCGCGATTGTCGTGATCGGCGTGGTGGGCTTGCTGCTGGAGCAATTGCTGGTAGCCCTGGCCAAGGCGTTCACTTATGAACAAGTATCAAGCTAATGAATTGCGGGACAGAGTTTGTGAGTCGCCGCCGTGCGGCGAACTACTCTGTCCTCAACTAGTCAGGGGAAAATATGGAACAGCGCGACGCCAAATTCATCGATATCCACCAGGCCGAAATGGTGTTCAGCACCAGCAAGGGCCAGTTCCACGCACTGCGCGATATCAACCTGACCGTGCGCAAGGGCGAGTTCGTGACCTTGATCGGCCATTCGGGTTGCGGCAAATCGACTTTGCTCAACCTGATCGCCGGCCTGCTGCTGCCGAGCGACGGCGTGCTGATTTGCGCCGGCCGTGAAATCGGCGGGCCGTCGCCGGAACGGGCGGTGGTGTTCCAGAACCACTCGCTGCTGCCTTGGCTGACCTGCCACGAAAATATCTATCTCGGCGTGGAGCGCGTGTTTGCCGCCACTGAAAACAAGAGCGCCTTGAAGGAACGCACCAAGGCCGCGCTGGCGATGGTGGGGCTGACCGCGGCCGGGCAGAAACGCCCGCATGAAATTTCCGGCGGCATGAAACAGCGGGTCGGCATCGCCCGCGCGCTGGCGATGGAGCCCAAGGTGCTGCTGATGGACGAACCGTTCGGTGCGCTGGACGCCTTGACCCGCGCCCACTTGCAGGATGAGCTGCTGAAGATCGTCGCCAAGACCGGATCGACGGTGGTGATGGTGACCCACGATGTCGACGAAGCCGTGCTGCTGTCCGATCGCATCGTGATGATGACCAACGGCCCGGCCGCCACCATCGGCGATACCGTACAGGTAAGGCTGGCGCGGCCGCGTGAACGCGTGGCCCTGGCGCAGGATCCTTTGTATGCCGAGTACCGAACCTCGGTGCTGGAATTCCTGTATCGCAAACAAGCCCATCCGGCCGCGCAGGCGGCCTGAGGGAAAACGGGAGTCCGTTATGAAACCACAAGGCAAAGTGATGCTGGTCGGCGCCGGACCAGGCGACCCGGACCTGCTGACATTGAAGGCTGCCAAGGCCATCGCGCAAGCCGATGTGCTGCTGGTGGACGACCTGGTCAACCCTGAGGTGCTGGTGCATGCGCAAGGCAGCGCAAGGGTGATCCATGTCGGCAAGCGCGGCGGCTGCCAGTCGACCTCGCAGGATTTCATCGAACGCCTGATGGTGCTGGAAGCGCAGGCGGGCCATTGCGTGGTGCGCCTGAAAGGCGGCGATCCGTACCTGTTCGGGCGCGGCGGCGAAGAGCGCGCACATTTGCTGCGGCAAGGCGTGGCAGTCGAAGTGGTGCCGGGCATTACCAGCGGCATGGCGGCCGCGGCCAGCATCGGCGTTGCGGCGACCCACCGCGATCATAGCCAGGGCGTGATTTTCGTGACCGGCCACGGCAAGGACGAGAGCACCCAGCCGAACTGGGCGGCGCTGGCGGCGGCCGGCATGACGCTGGTGGTGTACATGGGTGTCGCCCGCTGCGCGCAGTTGCAGCGCAGCCTGCTGCAGGCAGGCATGGCCGCGACCATGCCGGTGGCGGTGATCCAGTCAGCGACCTTGCCCACGCAGGCGCAACTGCTGACGACTCTCGCGCAGTTGCCGCAAGCCTTGCATGACAGCGGGCTCGGCAGCCCCAGCATCATCGTCATCGGCGAAGTGGTGCGCTGCGCCGATGCTTTCGCCGACATCGGCCTGGACAATTTGCAGCGGGCGATGGGCTGAGCCGCATGCGCGCGAGGTAAAATGCGCGGCAAATGCCTACTCCCGCCTCCCTCGTCGATTGGTCACAACCCTGGCTCAAGCCGTTCCGCCTGCTTGGCCAGCGCCTGAGCCTCGCCGATGACTGGCGGCTGGCCTTGAATATGGCCGCCCGGGAGCGCGGCATCAGCAACTACCGGGGCTTGCCGGTCAGTTTTGTGGCGCAGGCCGAGCTGCCCGCCGCGACTGCCTACGAGTCATTTATCGGCAGCAGCGGCAAAGTGCCGACCCGCGACAATCTCCACGATTTTCTGAACGCCTTGATCTGGCTGTCGTTCCCCGCTGTCAAGGCACGCCTGAACGCGCTGCAGGCCGCCGAGCTGGCCAAGGCCGGGACCGTCTCCGGCAGCAGCAAGCCGCGCGGCGCAGCGCGCGACGCCGCCACCATCTTCGACGAGAACGCCGCCTTGCTGCTGGTGCCGGACAATGCGGCGGGGCAGTCGCTGAGCGCCGCTTTGCGTGAGCATCGGTGGCAGCAGGTGTTCATCGAACAAGGCGCCATGTTTGGCGGTGCAGCCGAGGTCTGGCTGTTTGGCCACGCCTTGCTGGAAAAACTGGTGCAGCCATACAAGGCGATCACCGCGCATACGCTGGTGCTGCATGTGCCGGAATCTTATTTCGGATTGGACGACAGCCTGCGGCTCGCATGGATCGACCGCCAGGTCGCGGCCGAGCTGGCGCAGCAAGACGCGCTGATCGGCCGCCTGACGCCGCTGCCGGTGCTCGGAGTGCCGGGCTGGAGCCGCGGCCAGGACCAGGCTTTTTATGCCGACGCCGCGGTGTTCCGCCCCAAGCGCGGCAAATGAAGCCAGACTGATAAAATCCACCTACCTCATTTTAAAAGTGATTCTTCGCATGCTATTCCTGGACAGAGCCATCGCCGATTTCGACAACGCCTTGCGGGTGATCACCGGACAGGCTTCGGCTTCTCGCCCGAATCCGGCGCTGCAGGCGGCCGACGGCGTGCTGGATGCGGCCGAGCAGCGCCACAGCGCAGGCCTGATGCGGGTCAATCATGTCGGCGAAGTCTGCGCGCAGGCGCTGTACGATGCCCAGGGCCGCTTTGCCCAGGGCGATCCGATCAAGCAGCAGTTCGCCGCGGCGGGCAGGGAAGAGGAAGACCACCTGGCCTGGACCGCGGAACGCTTGCGCGAGCTGGGTTCGCACGTCAGCTTGCTCAATCCCCTGTGGTATGCCGGATCCTATGCGCTAGGGACGCTGGCGGCGCGCCTGGGCGATGTCCGCAGCCTGGGTTTTGTGTCGGAAACCGAGCGCCAGGTTGAGGCGCATCTCAGCAGCCATCTGGAGCAGTTGCCGCTGCAGGACGCCAAGTCGCGCGCCATCGTTGAGCAGATGCGCGACGATGAGATCGCCCATGGCGAGGCGGCGCGGTCGTTGGGCGCAGCTGAAATGCCGCGCCCGGTGCAAAAGGTGATGCAGGCGATGTCGAAAGTGATGACAACGGTCGCTTACCACATCTGAGGCTAGGCTTCGGCGGCTGCCTCTGCCAGGTCGTCGACGATTTCGAAGGAGTGGGTGATCGCGGCGGTTTTTTCCAGCATGATCGAGGCTGAGCAGTATTTTTCATGCGACAGCTTGATTGCGCGCTCAACCAGGTTGGGTTTCAGGTTGCGGCCGCGTACGGTGAAATGGAAGTGGATCTTGGTGAATACCTTGGGTTCCGTTTCCGCCCGTTCCGATTTCAGCGTGACGTCGCATCCGCGGATGTCCTGGCGGCTTCTACGCAGGATCAGCACGACGTCGTAAGCGGTGCAGCCGCCGGTGCCGGCCAGCACCACTTCCATCGGGCGCGGCGCCAGGTTGCGGCCGCCGCCGTCAGGGGCGCCGTCCATCGCCAATACATGGCCGGAGCCGGTCTCTGCCAAAAATGTCATGCCGGACGACCCGGTCCAGCGAACTGTGCATTCCATATGATCTCGTGGGAAGTGGTTGTGTCGCAATATTCTAACTGCTCTTGGCGGATGTAGCCTGGACGGGGTCCTGTTGGCAAAAAGAAAACGAGAACCGTGTTTTTGAATAAAAACCTCGATTCTTTACCTTGCGATGCACAATTCCGTTTGCTAAGATCAATTTAGCCGTTGCGGAATTGATTTCCGGCAATTGGCGCCATGTCTCCTCCACCCTCCACAGGAGTGGATTTAAACCCGATGCCCAAGCGCGCAATTCGGGTTTTCTTTTATCCGCAAGAGCGGCAACCGGCACGTCGGCAAGCTTATTTGCAACATCGCATAGCCCAAACGGCGATTTTTTTCAATCAATTTGACGCCAAGTCCTTGAAAAGGCTATAATTTACGGCTTTTCCGTTTGCTCAGGAAAAGATAACAAGGAAGAGTCTGTCGCTGATGCAGGACGAAATCCCGGTCTGGAAGACGGTTTTCGATAGCGGCGGAACCACCATTTGAGCGAATTAAACTAGTTAGGAAGTCAACATGAAAACTTTTTCCGCTAAGGGCCATGAAGTCCAGCGTGATTGGTTCGTGATTGACGCGACGGACAAAGTCCTCGGACGTGTTGCCAGCGAAGTGGCACTCCGACTGCGCGGCAAACACAAACCGGAATTTACTCCACACGTTGATACCGGCGATTTCATCGTCGTCATCAATGCAGGCAAACTGCGCGTCACTGGCGCCAAGGCAACCGACAAGACGTACTTCCGTCACTCCGGTTACCCAGGCGGCATCTACGAAACAAATTTCCTGAAAATGCAACAGCGTTTTCCAGGTCGTGCGCTGGAAAAAGCGGTCAAGGGCATGCTGCCCAAGGGTCCGCTTGGCTACGCCATGATCAAGAAGCTCAAAGTGTACGCAGATGGCAGCCATCCGCACACTGCGCAGCAACCTAAAGCACTCGAAATCTAAGGAACAGACATGATCGGTAACTACAATTACGGAACCGGCCGTCGCAAGAGTGCAGTGGCTCGCGTCTTCATCAAGTCCGGCTCCGGCCAAATCGTCGTCAACGGCAAGCCAGCGAATGAATACTTTTCGCGCGAAACCGGCCTGATGGTGATTCGCCAGCCACTGGAACTGACCAACCATGTCGAAACTTTCGACATCAAGGTCAATGTCAGCGGCGGCGGTGAATCCGGCCAGGCTGGCGCAGTTCGCCACGGCATCACTCGTGCACTGATCGACTACGATGCAACTTTGAAATCGGAGCTGTCCAAAGCCGGCTTCGTTACACGTGATGCACGTGAAGTTGAACGTAAGAAGGTCGGTCTGCGCAAGGCACGCCGCGCAAAACAATTCTCCAAGCGCTAATCTACGCTTTCAGAATATCGAAAAGCCGCCAGGTTTGCGCCTGGCGGCTTTTTGCCATTTGCCGGGTTGTTTGTTGCGCTCTTTATCAAAAGGTAACATTGGGAAAAGCACTGCGGCGCCTGTGCCGGCAAGGAATTTCCGATTTCAATGTTAAGCCGCCTCAACGATTCATTGGCTGATAAAATAGCCAGCTCTTGGCCGCAATTTACCCAAGGCACCGGGTCCAACATCGTACGGTTTTCATATCGGGTTTGAACAGCCGGATTGAAAAGATGTACAGCTCCATGCAAGGAAAAGAAATGATCAAAGTCGGGATTGTGGGTGGTACGGGTTACACCGGAGTCGAGCTGCTGCGTTTGCTGGCAAGCCATCCGCATGCGCAATTGCAGGCGGTGACTTCACGCAAGGAAGACGGCATGCCGATCGCCGACATGTACCCGTCCTTGCGCGGCCGCGTGGCGCTGGCGTTTTCTGCACCGGAAAAAGCCAAGCTGACCGAATGCGACGTGGTGTTTTTTGCTACCCCGCACGGCGTTGCGATGGCGCAGACGCCTGAGCTGCTGGCCGCCGGCGTCAAGGTGATCGACCTGGCCGCCGATTTCCGCCTGCAGGACACCGCGGTGTTCGAGAAATGGTACAAGATGCCGCACAGCTGTCCCGAGCTGTTGAAGGAAGCCGTGTATGGCTTGCCGGAACTGAACCGCGCCGCCATCAAGGAAGCCCGCATCATCGGCAATCCCGGCTGTTATCCGACTACCATGCAGCTCGGCCTGGCGCCGTTGCTGAAGGCTGGCGTGGTGGATGCTTCGCACCTGATCGCCGATTGCAAGTCGGGTGTATCCGGCGCCGGCCGCAAGGCTGAAATCGGCTTGCTGTTCTCGGAAGCCAGCGACAATTTCAAGGCCTACGGCGTATCCGGCCACCGGCATTCGCCGGAAACGCTGGAGCAGCTCGGCAAACTGACCGGGCAGAAAGTCGGGCTGCTGTTTACACCGCACCTGGTGCCGATGATTCGCGGCATGCATTCCACCATCTACGCGCGCCTGACCAAGGATATCGACAATGCAGCCCTGCAGGCGCTGTTTGAAGATGCTTACAAGGATGAGCCGTTTGTCGACGTGATGCCGTTTGGCGCGCATCCGGAAACCCGCTCCACCCGCGCATCGAACATGTTGCGGATCGCCGTGCACCGCCCGGACAACGGCGACACTGTCGTGGTGCTGGTGGTGCAGGACAACCTGGTCAAGGGCTCGGCCGGCCAGGCCGTGCAGTGCATGAACCTGATGTTCGGCCTTGAAGAGACCACCGGGCTGCTGCATGTGCCGGTCATGCCATGACCGCAGTGTTTCGTTCGTATCCGCCCTTGAGCGACCCGGCCGGCAGCGATGAAGTATAAATTGTGGGTTCGGCGCATGTCGATTTCGGCGCCGAAGATGACGGTGAAGAGCCACTACCCGTGGCCTCTGAAAGCGCTTTTCCTGGTGCTGGTGCTTGGTTTCGGCGGCGCGGTAGCGATGTGGATATATGATCTCGGGCGCGATTTCACCGGCCATAGCCCCATGGTCAGCAAACAGCAGCTGGCAGACCTGAATGAGAAAGTGAATACCTTGACGGCGGAGCGCGACCGTTTCTCGAGCACCGTCAATGCCGCCGAAAGCCGGCTCAATATCGAGAAAGCGGCGCAAGAGCAACTGGGCCAGCAGATCAAGGTGCTGGAAACCCAGAACGCGAAGCTGAAAGAAGACCTGGCGTTTTTCGAGGGCCTGTTGCCGAATGCGACCGGCAGCCAGGGCATCACGATCCAGCGCCTGACCGCGGAACTGTTGACGCCGACGCAACTGCGCTACCGGATGTTGATCATGCAGGGCGGGAAGGGTGCCAATTTTGTTGGAAATGTGCAACTATTGGTGACCGCGACAGTGGCAGGCAAAAGCACGGTGCTGATTTTCCCGGGCGCCAGCGCCACGGCGGCAGAAAAGAGCGCCTCCCAGCTGGATTTCAAGTACTACCAGCGGGTCGAGGCTGAACTGACTTTGCCGGAAGGCGCCGTGGTCAAGGCGATTCAGGCGAAGGTCATGGAAAAGGGCCAGATACGGGCGCAGCAAACCTCTAATTTGTAAAAAGGAAACATCATGTTCAACCGTAAAGCAAAGAGCACTATCGATAGCTTGATTGGGTCGTCGACCAGCATCGAGGGCGATGTCCGCTTCAAGGGCGGTCTGCGCATCGACGGCAATGTGAAGGGCAATGTAGTGGCCGAGGCTGGCGAAACCAGCGTGCTGGTGATTTCCGAGAGCGCCAAGGTGGAAGGCGACGTGCGGGTCGCCCATCTGGTGGTCAACGGCGAGATCTGCGGCAATGTCTATTCCGCCGAACTGCTTGAATTGCAGCCGAAAGCCCGCATAACCGGTGATGTCAATTACAAGGCGCTGGAAATGCATAGCGGTGCCTTGGTAAGCGGCAAACTGACCCATGAACAGAATGTGGCCGAGCCGGTGCTGAAGCTTGCCATGTCGCAATCTGCCTAGTGCCTGCATGAATCCGGGCAAGAGCCTATAATGCAGTATTGTATGTACCCCCGCAGGAGCAAAAAATGAATGCTGTCGCTGAAATTCAAGATGTAGCCGCATCCCCGATCATGTTTACCGATAGCGCTGCCGCCAAGGTTGCGCAGCTGATCGAAGAAGAAGGCAATCCAGACCTCAAATTGCGCGTTTTCGTGCAGGGTGGCGGTTGCTCCGGTTTCCAGTATGGATTCACCTTCGATGAAATCGTCAACGAAGACGACACCACCATGAGCAAGAACGGTGTGCAGCTGTTGATCGATTCGATGAGCTATCAATACCTGGTCGGCGCTGAAATCGACTACAAGGACGACCTGGAAGGCGCGCAATTCGTGATCAAGAATCCGAATGCGACGACCACCTGCGGTTGCGGTTCTTCTTTCTCGGCCTGATTAAGTAATCACGCAGTCCTGATACACGGTTCTTGAAAAAAGGACGCCAAGGAGAAATCCTCGGCGTCCTTTTTTATCGCTTGGCGCTCAATGCGTTTCAGGCGGGGTACAGCGCCCCCAGGATCCGCGGATCGCGCGCTCCGGTCACCAGCGGCAGGTTGCCTGGCTGGCGCTGGTCGAAACGCAGCGCCAGCCAGGCGAAAGCGATCGCTTCGACATGGTTGGGAGCAATGCCGAGCGCCTCGGTGGATTGCACGGCGGCCGCCAGATGGCGCGTTTGCAGCGCTTGCGCCAGCTGCTGCATCAGGTACGGGTTGTAGGCGCCGCCACCGCAGACATACACGGTTTGCGCGGCCGGCGCATGTTGTGCGATCGCATCGGCGATGGTGGTGGCGGTCAGCGCCGCCAGCGTTGCCTGCACGTCAGCCGCGGCAAGCTGCGGCGAGCCGCCGAGATGGCGCGCCAGCCAGGCATCGTGGAACAGGTCGCGCCCGGTGCTTTTGGGCGGCGCGGCGGCAAAATAGTCTTCCTTGCGCATGGCGTCGAGCAAGGCCGGGGCCGGCTGGCCGCTGGCTGCCCACAAACCGTTTTCATCGTAGTCCTTGCCGTGGTGGCGTTTGATCCATAAATCCATGAGGACATTGCCGGGCCCGGTATCGAAGCCGATGACATCGCGGCTTTGGCCCGGTGCCGCGTGGTGATGCAGCACGCTGATGTTGGCGATGCCACCGATGTTCACCACCACCCGGGTTTGCGCCGGATCGGCGAAGACGGCCTGGTGGAAGGCCGGCACCAGCGGTGCGCCCTGGCCTCCGGCGGCGATGTCGCGGCTGCGGAAATCGGCGATGACGTCGATCCCGGTCAGTTCAGCCAGCAGCGCCGGGTTGTTGGCCTGGCGCGTGAAGCCCAGCTCGGGCCGATGCCTGATGGTCTGGCCATGGACGCCGATGGCGCGGATCTGGTCGGGCCGCAAACCGGCATCCGCCAGCAAGCGCTCAACGCAAGCCGCATAGTGCGAACTCAAGGTATTGGCGACCAGCGCTTCGCGTTCGATTTCATTCTGGCCTGCGGTTTGCAGCGCCATCAGCTCGGCGCGCAGCGAGGCTGAAAACGGCATGTAGGCCGATGCCAGCGTGGCCACCGGATGCTGCGCCGGGGCGCTGGGAAATGCCGCGACGACGCCATCGACGCCGTCCAGGCTGGTGCCGGACATCAGGCCAATGAACAGGCCGCTATGGATAGTTGGAGGGGACATAATAAAACCGTTGTGAGATCGGCTGATTTTACTAGCGACTCGACAACGGTTCTAAATTAATTCCAAAGTCAGCAAGGTCAAGGCTCGCCGACGATTTATTTCGACGCCAGTTTGGCGGCCGGCAAGGAGCTTGCTTCGCTGCCGCTCAACAGGTTGAAACGATGGGTGATGTCGGCCGCGACTGTCTTGAAGCGTTCGAGTTCGGCGCCGGCCAGCGGACTGGCGGTAGGCACCACCACCGACATCGGGTCGCGCGGCTCATTGGCGACGCGGAACTCGTAATGCAGGTGCGGGCCGGTAGCCCAGCCTGTCATGCCGACGTAGCCGATGACGTCGCCCTGGCTGACCTTGCCGCCTTTGCGCGAAGCCGGCGCAAAGCGGCTCATATGGGCATACACCGTTGAGTATTTGCTATCGTGCTTGATGATGACCACATTGCCATAGCCGCTTTCAACGCCGGCAAAGTCGATCACGCCGTCAGCGGTGGCGTGGATGGGCGTGCCCGCAGCGGCGGCGAAGTCGACCCCGGTGTGCTTTTTCCATTTGCCGAGGATAGGGTGCACCCGCATCGAGAAACCGGAAGAAATGCGGGTAAAGGTCAAAGGCGATTTCAGGAAAGCCTTTTTCAGCGACTTGCCGTCGAAACCGTAGTAGCCGCCCTGGCCGCTGCCGGGCTCGTCAAACCACACTGCCTGGAACGGCTTGCCGCCATTCACGAATTCACCGGCCAGGATGCGGCCGGCGCGCAGGAACTGGCCGTTTTGCCAGAATGTTTCATAGGCGACATTGAAGTGGTCGCCGCGCTTCAGGTCGGAGGCGAAATTGATGTTGGTGCCGAACATGGCGACGATTTGCGAGGCCACGCTGTCGGGGATGTCGGCGGCGTCGGTGGCCGCGAACAGCGAAGAGCGGATCACGCCGGTATGCATTTCGACGCGCCGTTCAATCGTGGCGGTTTCTTGCGTCACCGTGAATTTATCGCCGTCGCGCTGGATCAGCAGGTTGGTGGGAGTATCCTCGCCATCGTTGGCGATGGTTGCGCGCAGCATCTGCAGCACGCCGTCATTGCTGGTCTGCGCCTGCACCGAAGTGCCGGCCTTGAGGCGCAGCATGGCGCGTGCGCGGCTGTCCGACTTGATGAAATTGCTGGCTTCGTCGTCGTCCACGCCTAGCCGCGTCAGCAAGGCAGCCAGGGTATCGCCGGCGCGCATTTTATCTTCGGCAACATATAGTTGTTGCTGAGCTTCAAGTTTTGCGATCTGTTCGCTGAGGCTAGGCAATTCCAGTTCGGCGGAAATCGCCCGCACCGAGACTTCGTCTGGATCCGTTGGCAACGGAGCAACACCGGCTGCGCCAAACGCAATCAGGGTCAGCACTACGGCAGAAGCGGAGACAATACGGGTTTTACGCGAAGAATCAGTAAACCGAGCGGGTATCTGCTTGAAAAACGGCTTGATACTGGACCGCAAGTTGATGATTTTATCTTTGAGAGACATGCAATACGTTAAAATTTGCCGTTTGCTACCGATTCTTGTGTTGTTGTTTGTTTGATTGAACGACTTGCGGCGGGTTAAAAGGATCACGGATTATACCTTAGGGTGCCTGGTGCGGCTGTAGGATTGATCCGACTTTATGGTAACCCTTTGTATTCGTTCTCCCATACGCCCGCAATTTCCGTTCCGTGCAGGCAGAGGCGCAGCTTTTTAGATTTCATTTTCGCTGGATTTTTATTCCCCATATGGCTCACGATTCCCATAACGCATCACCGAAGGCAGCCGCTGCTGTTGAAAACACCCCCCTGGTCCTGTCGGACCGGACCCAGGAGGCGCTGGCGATCACCAAGCGCGGCGTCGACGAACTGTTGATCGAGAGCGACTTCGCGCGCAAGCTGCAGCGTTCCGAACAGAGCGGCAAGCCGTTGCGCATCAAACTGGGCCTGGACCCGACCGCGCCCGACCTGCACCTTGGCCACACCGTGGTGCTGAACAAGATGCGGCAGCTGCAGGACCTCGGCCACAACGTGATTTTCCTGATCGGCGACTTTACCTCGATGATCGGCGATCCGTCCGGGCGCAATGCAACGCGGCCGCCGCTGACGCGCGAGCAGATCGAGGAAAACGCCAAGACCTATTTTGCCCAGGCCAGCCTGGTGCTGGACCCGGCGCGCACTGAAATCCGCTACAACTCGGAATGGTCGGACAAGCTCGGCGCGCGCGGCATGATCCAGCTGTCGGCCAAATATACGGTGGCGCGGATCCTGGAGCGCGAAGACTTCACCAAGCGTTTCAAGGCCGGCACGCCGATTTCGGTGCACGAGCTGCTGTACCCGCTGATGCAGGGCTACGATTCGGTGGCGCTGGAGTCGGACCTGGAGCTGGGCGGCACCGACCAGAAATTCAACCTGCTGGTCGGCCGCGAGCTGCAGAAGGACTATGGCCAGGAGCCGCAATGCATCCTGACCATGCCTTTGCTGGAAGGACTGGACGGCGTCGAGAAGATGTCCAAGTCGAAGGGCAACTACATCGGCATCACGGAGCCGGCCAACACCATGTTCGCCAAGGTGATGAGCATTTCCGACGTCATGATGTGGCGTTATTACGAGCTGCTGTCGTTCAAGTCGCTGGCGCAGATCGCCGGCTACAAGGCGCAGGTCGAAGGCGGCCAGAATCCGCGCGACATCAAGGTCGCGCTGGCGCAGGAAATCGTGGCGCGCTTCCATAACCAGCAGGCGGCGGAAGACGCCTTGAGCGATTTCAATAACCGCGCCAAGGGCGGCATCCCGGACGACATTCCCGAGCTGACCCTGAGCGGGGCACCGCTGGGTATCGGCCAGTTGCTGAAACAGGCCAATCTGTGTCCGTCGACCTCGGAAGCGCTGCGCATGGTGGAGCAGGGCGGCGTGCGGATCGATGGCGCCGTGGTCAGCGACAAGGGCTTGAAAGTCGAGGCAGCCACCTTCGTGATACAGGTCGGCAAGCGCAAGTTCGCCCGGGTCAACCTGACGGCATGATCGGCCTGCTGCAACGGGTCAGCCACGCCAGCGTGGTGGTGGACGGCGCCACGGTCGGCGCTATCGAAGGCGGCCTGATGGTCTTGCTGTGCGCCGAGCGCGGCGACCGCGAAAAGGAAGCCGATGCGCTGCTGGCCAAGCTGCTGGCGTATCGGGTGTTCGCCGACGACGCCGGCAAGATGAACCGCAGCCTGAGCGATATCGGCGGCGGCTTGCTGCTGGTGCCGCAATTCACGCTGGCGGCGGACACCCAGTCAGGAACCCGGCCCTCGTTCACGCCGGCGGCGGCGCCGGACGAGGGGCGCCGCCTGTTCGACTATTTCGCCGGCCAGGCCGCCAGCCGGCACAAGCAGGTCGCGACCGGCCGTTTTGGCGCCGACATGAAAGTGTCCTTGACCAATGACGGCCCGGTGACTTTCTGGCTGCAGGTAAAACCGCCGGCCGCCAAAGCGTAATCCGTTATTTGCTGTAGCCCGACAACTTTACGACAGGAGCTTACCGTGAACCTCTGGAGCCATTCATTTAACGACGGTGCATATATTCCCGGCGAATTTGCTTTCGCGGTGGTGCATCCCGAGACCCACGTCACGCTGTCCGCCAACCACAACCCGCACCTAGGCTGGGGCGAACCGCCGGCCGGCACGAAATCGCTGGTGCTTATCTGCTGTGATCCCGATGTGCCGTCGCGCGGCGACGACGTCAACCAGGACGGCAAGGTCGTGCCGGCCGACTTGCCGCGCGTCGATTTTTTCCACTGGGTGCTGGTCGACCTGCCGCCGCATGCGATTTCGATAGAAGTCGGAACCTTCAGCGACCGCGTCACCTCGCGCGGCAAGCCAGGCCCGGAAATCTATGGCAGCCCGATTCCTGGCGCGCGCCACGGCCTGAACGACTACACCGGCTGGTTTGCCGACGATGCCGCGATGGGCGGCGATTATTTCGGCTACGACGGCCCATGCCCGCCATGGAACGACGAGACCGTGCATCGTTATGTCTTCACCCTGTACGCGCTGGACATCGCGCGCTTGCCGGTGGACGGAAAATTCACCGGACAGCAAGCGCTGGCCGCCATGCGCGGACACATCCTGGCCGAGACTTCGATCGTCAGCCTGTACACCCTGAATCCCGCTTTGTAAGCAGCAACCCTGCAGAAAACCCATGCCGACTACCGAAATCCTGCTGATACGCCACGGCGAAACCGACTGGAACCTGGAGCGCCGGCTGCAAGGCCACCTGGATATCCCGCTCAATCCGGCCGGCCGGCGCCAGGCGCTGGCATTGGCGCGCAGCCTGGACGGCCTTGCCCTGGACGCCATCTTTTGCAGCGACCTGCAGCGCGCGCAGCAGACCGCCGCGCCCCTGGCCGAGGCGCGCGGCATGGCCCTGCGCCTCGAGACCGGATTGCGCGAGCGTTGCTACGGCGCGCTGGAAGGCTTGCGTTACCCGGAAGCGGCCGAACGTTTTCCTGATGCCTACGCGGCGTTGATGGCGCGCGATATCGATGTCCGTTATCCGGCCGGCCAGCATGTGGCGGAAACCATGCGCGAATTCTACGCACGGGTGGCGGCGGTCTTGCCTGCCTTGCTGGCGGCAGCCGACCTGCGCCGGATCGCGATAGTGACGCACGGCGGCGTACTTGACTGCATATACCGCCTTGCCCACCAGCTGCCGCTGGAGCAGGCGCGCAGTTGCGATATATTCAATGCCAGCATCAACCGCCTGAGCTGGAACCCGGCGTGGCCGCAGCCGCTGCGGGTGGACGGCTGGGGCGAGGTGGCGCACCTGGATGCCTTGTCGCTGGACGAAATCGATCAATGAGTTTGGCTCACCGCATCGGTGTAGCCAGTGTTTTGCCGCTTATGTTGGGCTTCGGCGGCAAGTCCCGGAAATCGCTATAAATCTGTATAAGCTCCAGCAAAAACAGTTGCGATAAAAGCAGCGTGCTTGTGCTAATCTTGCTGAGAAGAATTAAAACAACAGCGGGACTGCCAGCATGAAACTTAACCTCTTTCCCTCCTGGGCTCAGCGTGCCGCTGAGCCTGAGCCATTGGTCGAAGCGGCCGCGGGGAAACAGAGCGCGCGGGCCTCGGCGGCGCTGAACGATGAGCAGCTGGCGCTGGTCGGCGTATTGCACCAGCTGCTGCAAACCCTGCCCCAAGCCTATAGCGGGCGCGAAAGCGTGAAACGCCTGTGCCAGATGATCCTGCCTGCCAGTGCGCACATCCGGCTGGTGTGGGTGGGATTCTGCCAGGACGATTCGGGAGCGACCATCAAGCCGGCGGCGATTGTCGGCCAGGCGCTGGGCGAGTCGGATCACTGGCAGCTGGCCAAGGATTGTTTTGACTACGTCGCGCCGTTCGCCCAGGTCGCCGATTGGGAGGCTGGCCACGACAGCGATTTCCATGCACTGTTTGCGCCCTGGCAAGCGCACCCCGAGCGCTGCTCCGCCAAGGCCGCGCTGGCCATACCGCTGCGTTCGGAAAAAGCCCGCATGCACGGCATGATGGTGTTTTATGCCGATAGCGAGGATTATTTTTCGGAAACCGGGTTTGCTTCGTTCCAGGCTTTCGGCCATGTGTGCGAAGTGATCTGGAAGCAATCCAATTTATCGCACCTGCTCACGCGCCAGGCGCAGCTCGATTCGCTGACCGGCCTGCTGACGCGGCGCCGCATCGTGCACGTCTATGAGGAAGCGGTCGCCGCCACCGTCATCGATGAGTCGCCGCTGTCCATCTTGTATTGCCAGCTGGACGATTTCCACAAGATCAACGACCTCTACGGCTGGGCGGTGGCCGACAATATCCTGGCGGCATTCGCCAAGGACACCGGCGCCCAGCTGCGCAAGACCGACAGCGGCGGCCGCTGGAACGCTACCGAGTTCCTGTATGTGTTGCCGGCTACCGACACTGTCGACGCCGACAACCTGGCCGAGACTTTTCTCGGTCATTTCAAGCACCATCCGGTGAACATCGAAAACTGGTCGATCCGGCTCGCGCTGTCGATAGGAGTGGCCACTTACGGCGCCGACGGCCGCGGCCTGGATGAACTGATCCACTACGCCACCCAGCATCTGCGCAGCTCCGCCGAAGACGAACTTTGATCGTGCAAAACCCCGCTTGCTCCGGCAATCGGGATAAAATGACGCCTTTCCCTTGTGATTTCATCCCGAGTCAGCGACGCCGCCGTGAATATTGGCCCTTATTTCCTTCGTAACAACGTCTTTGTGGCGCCCATGGCGGGCGTCACGGACAGACCGTTCCGGCAGCTCTGCAAAGAGCTGGGCGCCGGCTATGCGGTGTCGGAAATGGCGGCCTCCAATCCGCGCCTGTGGCAGACCGAGAAGACTTCGCGCCGCATCAACCACGACGGCGAGATGGAGCCGCGGGCGGTGCAGATCGCCGGCGCCGATCCGCTGATGCTGGCGGAGTGCGCAAAATACAATGTCGACCACGGTGCGCAGATCATCGACATCAACATGGGATGTCCGGTCAAGAAAGTGTGCAACAGCTGGTGCGGTTCGGCTTTGTTGCAGGATGAGCAACTGGTGGCGAAAATCCTGGAAGCGGTGGTGGGCGCGGTCGACGTCCCGGTCACGCTGAAATTCCGCACCGGCTGGGACCGCCTCAACAAGAACGCCTTGAATATCGCGCGGCTGGCGCAAGCCAGCGGCATCGCCATGCTGACCTTGCATGGCCGCACGCGCGCCGACGGATACAGCGGCGACGCCGAATACCAGACCATTGCCGCAGTCAAGGCGGCGGTCACGATCCCGGTGGTGGCCAACGGCGACATCACGACGCCCGAAAAAGCCCGGCAAGTGCTGGAGTACACCAAGGCCGACGCCATCATGGTGGGGCGCGCGGCGCAGGGCCGGCCATGGATTTTCCGCGAGATCGAGCATTACCTGCGCACCGGGGAATATTTACCGGCGCCGCTGGTGGCGGAAGTGCAACGGCTGATGGATGAGCACTTGCGTGCGCATTATGGATTTTATGGCGACTACTTGGGGGTGCGCACCGCCCGCAAGCATATCGGCTGGTATGTGCGCGATTTGCCTGGCGGAGAGGCATTTCGGCAACGCATGAACCTGCTGGAAGATTGCGGCCAGCAGCTGGCCGCGGTAAATAGCTTCTTCGAATCGCAGTTTGCGTTTGGGGAGCGGTTACAATACGGGGTGGCCGAGCAGATGCTGGCGGCCTGAATCAGATCAACAAGAAACAGGACCAGGATTTCTCCAGCAAGGCGGGCATGAAACCGTCGACGTAATGCTGACGGAATGCCGAAATCCTGAAAAAAAGAAAATAGTAAAAAAGAATGAGCAAAGAAAGTATCCAAGACGTGGTGAAGCAAAGCCTTGAAAAATATTTCAAGGACCTGGGCGAGCAGCCGCCGTCGAACGTGTACGACATGGTGATTTCCACGGTTGAAAAACCGGTGCTGGAAGCCGTGATCGCGCGCGCCGAAGGCAACCAGTCGCATGCAGCCGAAATGCTGGGCATCAATCGCAACACCCTGCGCAAGAAATTGCAGCAGCACGGTCTTTTGTAACAGGCAGTTCCAAGGATCCGCGGCGCCAAGCCAGAACCGACAGCAGGCCGCAGTTTTCGCCGAGACAGGCGCCCCGGCTGTATTTATCCGTTTCCCTTCCCTTCCAGAGTTTTCATCATGATTAAACAAGCCCTCATTTCCGTATCCGACAAAACCGGGATACTTGATTTCGCAAAAGAGCTGTCGGCGCTGGGCGTGAATATTCTGTCGACGGGCGGTACCGCCAAGCTGTTGGCCGACAACGGCATCAAGGTGACCGAAGTGGCGGATTACACCGGTTTCCCGGAAATGCTCGACGGCCGCGTCAAGACCCTGCATCCGAAAGTGCATGGCGGCATCCTGGCCCGCCGCGACTTTCCCGAGCATGTCGCGGCCCTGGCGCAGCACCAGATCCCGACCATCGACATGGTGGTGGTCAATCTTTACCCGTTCCAGCAGACCATCGCCAAGGAGCAATGCTCGCTGGAAGATGCGATCGAAAATATCGATATCGGCGGCCCGGCCATGCTGCGCTCGTCGGCCAAGAACCATAAGGATGTGATCGTGCTGTGCGATCCCAGCGATTACGCCGGCGTGCTGGCCGAACTCAAGGCGCACGACGGCGAAGTCGGCTACGGCACCAAATTTGCGCTGGCGAAGAAGGTGTTTGCCCATACCGCCCAATACGACGGCGCCATCACCAACTATTTCACTTCGCTCGGCGAAGACAAGCAGCATGCCACCCGCAGCGCCTATCCGGCGACCCTGAACCTGCATTTCGACAAGGTGCAGGAAATGCGTTACGGCGAGAACCCGCATCAGTCGGCGGCGTTTTACCGCGACACCCGCCACGTCGAAGGCGCGCTCGCCAACTACAAGCAGCTGCAGGGCAAGGAGCTGTCTTACAACAATATTGCCGACGCCGATGCCGCGTGGGAATGTGTCAAGACTTTCAGCGAAACCGCCTGCGTCATCATCAAGCACGCCAATCCTTGCGGCGTCGCCATCGGCAACAATCCGCTGGAAGCGTATAGCAAGGCGCTGCAAACCGATCCGACTTCAGCCTTTGGCGGCATCATCGCCTTCAACCAGGAACTCGACGGCAATGCCGCCGAAGCCGTCGCCAAGCAGTTCGTCGAAGTCATCATCGCACCGTCCTTCACGGAACAGGCGAAGCAGGTTTTTGCCGCCAAGCAGAATGTGCGCCTGCTCGAAATCCCGCTGGCCAATGGAGCAAATGCGGCCGTCAACCTGCACGACTTCAAGCGAGTCGGCGGCGGCCTGCTGGTGCAGTCGCCGGATGCGCGCAACGTCGCCCTGAGCGAACTCAAGGTGGTAAGCAAGAAGCAGCCGACCCAGCAACAGCTGCAGGACCTGATGTTTGCCTGGCGCGTCGCCAAGTTCGTCAAGTCGAACGCCATCGTGTTTTGCGGCAATGGCATGACCTTGGGTGTCGGCGCCGGCCAGATGAGCCGGGTCGATTCTGCCCGCATCGCTTCGATCAAGGCGCAGAATGCCGGTCTGTCGCTGGTTGGTTCGGCGGTGGCCTCGGATGCGTTTTTCCCGTTCCGCGACGGCCTCGATGTCGTGGTTGACGCCGGCGCTACCTGCGTGGTGCAGCCGGGCGGTTCGATGCGCGACCAGGAAGTGATCGACGCCGCCGACGAACACGGCGTGGTCATGCTGCTCACCGGCACCCGCCACTTCCGTCACTAAGTAGCTGCGGCCGGCGCTTCGTGCTTGCCATGGCGAAGCGCTTCGGTCATTGTCTGGCCATATGAAAATCCTCGGTATCGATCCCGGTCTGCGGACCACCGGTTTTGGCGTCATCGACAAGCAGGGCAGCAAGCTCAGCTATATTGCGTCGGGCACCATCAAGACCCCGGATGCCGATCTGCCGCAACGCCTGAAGGTGATCCTGGCCAGCGTTTCGGAAGTCATCCGCACCTATGCGCCGGATTGCTCGGCGATCGAAAAAGTCTTCGTCAACGTCAATCCGCAATCAACGCTGCTGCTCGGGCAAGCCCGCGGCGCAGCGATTTGCGCCTTGGTCAGCGCGGATTTGCCGGTGGCTGAATATACCGCCTTGCAGATCAAGCAGGCGGTCGCCGGCCATGGCAAGGCGCAGAAGCAGCAGGTGCAGGACATGGTGCAGCGGCTGCTGCAGTTGCCAGGACTGCCCGGCACCGATGCCGCCGATGCGCTGGCGGTGGCAATCTGCCACGCCCACAGCGGCGACGCATTGGCGCATCTGAGCGCGCTGGCGCCGGGCCTGGCCAAGAAGGGTTTGCGGGTGCGCGGCGGCCGGCTGGTAGGCTGAGCCGTTGTCATCGTCCCGTTTGTTCCCGATTCTGGTGCATTGTTTGAAGCTGGTTCATGTCGCTACAATAGGAATTAATTCTGTTTCGCCATCTGCAGTAATTTATCCCGCGCTATCAAGCCGCCTACTCCTCGCTTTATCTGCGATTTGTCTCATTTTGCGTATAGGAAGCTTCGTTCAATTGTGAACCTTTGTTTCCGCAAAATTACGGCAAACACATGTGTATATCTAAGAGCTGACATTTACATATAGCGCTAAGTCCTTCATTTATTTAGCAATTCAAAATAAGGACACTCTCGGCCAGTTGTTAGGTATCAGCGCTAAGTCATTGACTTTACTCGGATATCTTGCAATTGCAGGCAGCTAAATGGCTTGACCTAGAATAGTGCATCCTCTAAAGTGGGTGGAAGTGTGGAAAAGTGTTTTTTTGTGGGGCATTTTTACTTGCTGCCAGAGAATTTTTTCAAGGTTGATTAAGGAGCGTGTGCGGTGTTTCAGGGTGCGTCAGCATTAAATCTCGATGCGAAAGGGCGGATGGCAGTGCCGTCCAAGCATCGTGACGCGCTCACCGTTCAGTGCGAGGGGCGTTTGACGCTCACCAAGCATCCGCACGGCTGCCTGCTGCTGTTCCCGCGCCCGACCTGGGAGAGCCACCGCGAACAGATCGCTGCATGGCCGATGTCGGCGCGCGCCTGGCAGCGGATTTTCCTTGGCAATGCCTCCGACGTCGAGCTTGACTCCGCCGGCCGGATCCTGGTGGCGCCGGAGTTGCGTTCGGCTGTCGGCCTGACGCGCGAGGTGATGTTGCTGGGCATGGGAAGCCATTTCGAGATTTGGGATGCAGCCAAGCTGGCTGAGAGCGAGTCGCAAGCAGTTGCGGCCGGCATGCCCGAAGTGTTAAGCAATTTTTCGTTCTGACGGGCCGGCCATGAGTGAACCAGTGGTGCCCGAGTTCCAGCACCGCACCGTGTTATTGGATGAGGCTGTCAGTGCGTTGGCGATCGTCGGTGCGCGTGCGGACGGCATCTATGTCGACGGTACGTTCGGGCGTGGCGGCCACAGCCGCAAGATTTTGCAGAGCCTGGGGCCGCGCGGCCGCCTGATCGCTTTCGACAAGGATCCGCAGGCCATCGCTACCGCAGCCGAGATTGCCGATCCGCGCTTCGAGATCGTGCACGACAGCTTTGCCACGATGGCGCAGGCCTTGCAGGAAAGAGGCATACAACAAGTCGACGGGGTGTTGTTGGACCTGGGCATCTCGTCGCCGCAGGTGGACGACGCCAGCCGCGGATTCAGTTTCCGCGCCGACGGCCCGCTCGACATGCGCATGGATACGACGCGCGGCATGTCGGCGGCAGCCTGGCTGGCAGTCGCAGATGAACAAACAATCGGAAAGGTGGTACGTGATTATGGGGAAGAACGGTTTGCTGTTCAGATTGCAAAGGCGATTGTTGCTAGCCGGACAATCCAGCCCATTACTGGCACACGACAGCTTGCCCAGATCGTGGCAAACGCCGTCAAGACCCGCGAGAAAGGCAAAGACCCGGCCACTCGCACCTTTCAGGCTATACGGATTTTCATCAATCAAGAGCTTGAAGAACTCGAGATAGTACTGGATCAGGCATTTCGGCAGATGGCCCAGCAAGGGAGATTAGTCGTGATCAGCTTTCATTCGCTGGAAGATCGGATCGTCAAGCAGTTCATGGCTTCCAAAGCCAGGCTGCCGCAGCCCGACCGTCGCCTGCCGATCCGCGCGGTTGACCTGCCGCAGCCGGAACTGAAGCTGCTGACCAGGATCAAGCCGTCCGACACCGAAGTGGCCGACAATCCGCGCGCGCGCTCTGCCATCATGCGGGTCGGCGAGCGCCTGGCCGCACCCGCCGGAGTCCGGCCGTGAGCGGGCGCCTCAATTTTGTCCTGGCCCTGGCGCTGGTGTTATGCGCGCTGGCGCTGGTCAACGCCCAATACCAGGCGCGCCAGCTGTTCATCGAACTGGAGCGCGCCGCCAGCCAGTCGCGCCAGCTGGACATCGAATGGGCCCAGCTCCAGCTTGACCAGTCGACGCTGGGCAAGAACGCCAGGATCGAAGCCAGCGCCACGCGCGACCTGAACATGGTGCCGCTGACCGCCGCCCGCACCCAATACCTGACGGTGGGGGAAAAATGACGCGCAATCCCCCGCGCAGCTCGCATACAGGACGGATTGCCGCCGGCAAGGGAGTGCCGTTTTCGGCCAGCCCCATGCTCAAGGTCAAGCTGCCGGTATGGCGCTCGCGGGTAGTCTTGTTCGCCATGTTTGCGGCCTTCCTGGCGCTGATCGTGCGCGCTCTGTGGCTGCAAGGCATGTCCACCGACTTCCTGCAGAAGCAAGGCGCTTCGCGTTATGCGCGTACCCTGGAGCTGCCGGCCACGCGCGGCAAGATCACCGACCGCAACGGCCAGGTGCTGGCGTCGTCGGTGCCGGTCAAGGCGATCTGGGCGATTCCCGAAGATGTGCAGGCAGCGCCGAAAGAGAAGCTGCAGGCGTTGGCGAAACTGCTCGACATGAGCTACGCCGAACTCAGCAAGAAACTCGATTCCGACCGCAATTTCGTCTACCTCAAGCGCCAGGTCGAGCAAGACGTTTCCGACCAGATCGTCAAGCTTGGCATCGACGGCATCGAGACCCGCAAGGAATACAAGCGCTTCTATCCGGAAGGCGAGGTGATGGCGCACGTGGTCGGTTTCACCAATGTGGAAGACGCCGGCCAGGACGGCATGGAATTGTCGCAGCAGAAAAACCTCGCCGGCACCACCGGCAGCCGGCGCGTGATCAAGGACCGCCTGGGCCGCATTGTCGAGGATATCGAGGCGGTCAAGGAGCCGCATGACGGCAAGGACCTGGTGCTGTCGATCGACAGCAAGATCCAGTACATCGCGTTTACTCAATTGAAGGAAGCCGTGGCCAAGAGCAAGGCCAAGGCTGGCGGCATCGTCGTGGTCGACGCCAAGACCGGCGAGGTGCTAGCGCTGGCCAACCTGCCCAGCTACAACCCGAATGACCGCTCGGTGCTGACCGGCGCACAATTGCGCAACCGCGTGATGACCGACACCTTTGAGCCGGGCTCGACGCTCAAGCCGTTCACCGTGGCGCTCGCGCTCGACACCAACCGGGTGCAGGCGACCACCACCTTCCAGGTGCCCGACAAGATGACCATCGGCACCGCGACCGTGGGCGATTCCCATCCGCATCCGGTATGGAACATGAGCGTCGCGCAGATCATCCAGAAATCCTCGAATATCGGCACCGCCAAGATCGCGCTGCAAATGCCGGCGGAAGAAATGTGGGAAATGTTCACCACGGTCGGCCTTGGCCAGCAGCCGAAATTCGGCTTCCCAGGCGCTGTCGCCGGCCGGGTGCGTCCCTTCAAGTCGTGGCGGCCGATCGAACAGGCCACCATGAGCTACGGCCACGGCATCTCGGTCTCCCTGATCCAGATGGCGCACGCTTACACGATCTTTGCGCGTAACGGCGACCTGATTCCGCTGTCCTTCCAGAAAGTCAGCGAGCCGCCGGTCGGCCAGCGCGTGGTTTCTGAAAAGACCGCGCTGACCATGCGCGCCATGCTGGAGCGGGTCACCGCGCCGGGCGGCACCGCGCCGAAAGCGCAAGTGCCCGGTTACCGCGTGGGCGGCAAGACCGGCACCGCCTACAAGATCGAAGGCGGCAAATATGTCAAAAAATATATCGCCGATTTTGTCGGTTTTGCGCCGGCTTCCGACCCGCGCCTGATTATTGCCGTGATGGTGGACGAACCTAGCGTCGGCTCGCACTTCGGCGGCGATGTGGCGGCGCCGGTATTCGCGACGGTTGCGGCGAATGCCTTGCGGGCGCTGAACGTGTCGCCGGATTCCACCGTCACCGACATCATCATCCCGACCGACGGTCCGCAGGAGGGCTTGTGACGAAGCCTAAGCTACAGCAATTGCCAGAGATCCAGCAATGGCTGGACAGCGTTGCGCCGGCAGGTGCGGAGCTGGTGTCGGACTCGCGCAAGGTGAAAGCCGGCGACGTGTTCTTTGCCTATCCGGGCGATGCCGCGGATGGCCGCGCCTATATCGCACAGGCCTTGGAAAACGGTGCCTGCGCCGTGCTGTACGAGAAAGAAAAATTTGCCTGGGACACAGCCTGGCGCGCTCCGCATCGCGCGGTGAGCGGGCTCAAGCAGCTCAGCGGCGAGATCGCCCACGGCTATTATGGCCAGGCGGACCAGGGCATGCTGGTGGTGGCTGTCACCGGCACCAATGGCAAGACTTCGTGCACCCAATGGCTGGGCCATGCGCTGTCGCACCTGGGCCAGGACACCGGCGTGATCGGCACCCTGGGCGCAGGGATCTATACACATGGCGTGCGCGGCGAATTCGAGGAAACCGGCAATACCACGCCGGACGCACTGCTGCTGCAGCAAACGCTCAACGGCATGCGGCAGCAAGGCGCGGCTGCGCTGGCGATCGAGGCATCATCGATCGGCCTTGAGCAGGGCCGCCTGAACGGCTTGCATATCGATATCGCCCTGTTCACCAATTTCACGCGCGATCACCTGGACTACCACGGCGACGAGCAGCACTACGAAGCCGCCAAGCGCATGTTGTTCGATTGGCCAGGACTGCGGCACGCGGTGATCAATCTCGACGACGCCATGGGCTTGCGCCTGGTGAAACATTTGCAGCAGAAGCAACAAGCAATTCCAGTGATTGGTTACAGCTGCGAGGCGCTGGACGCGCCGGCCGGCGTACCGGCGGCCGGCGCCCCGGTGCTGCGCGCCTCCGCGATCCGCACCAATGCCAGCGGCACGGCATTCCATGTCGATTCACCCTTTGGTTCAGCGCAAGTCAAGACGCAGCTGGTGGGGCAGTTCAATGTCAGCAATGCACTCGGCATCCTGGGTGTGCTGCTGGCAAAAGGCGTGGCCTGGGATGCCGCGCTGAATGCGATTGAACTGTTGGTTGCGGCGCCGGGTCGAATGCAGCAGTTCGGCGGCCAGGATGCGCCGCTGATAGTGATCGATTATGCACATACCCCTGATGCGCTGGAAAAAACCTTGAATACCTTGCGGCAAGTAACGCAGCAGCGCAACGGCGAGTTGTGGTGCGTATTCGGTTGCGGCGGCGATCGCGATCCCGGCAAGCGGCCGCAGATGGGCGCCGTGGCGGAATGCGCGGACCACGTCATCGTCACCAGCGACAATCCCCGCAGCGAAGAACCCGCCGCCATCATCAGCCAGATCCTGGCCGGGATGAAAGCGCCGCAGGCTGCGCAAACGCTGGAAGATCGCGCTGCCGCGATTTTATGGGCGGTGCGGCATGCGGCCAAGGCTGATGTGGTTTTGCTGGCAGGCAAAGGACATGAGACTTACCAGGAAATAAAAGGAAAAAAATTGCCGTTTCTAGATGCCGACCATACCGCGCTGGCCTTGGCTGCGCGCGCCACGATGAAAGGCGGCAGCATATGAAGACATCGTTGCAGCAATTGCAATCGTGGCTGGGATTGCCGCCGGCAGGCGCCGCCAGCCAGGTCGCGGTGAACGGCTTGTGCACCGACAGCCGCGCGGTAACGCCCGGTTCGCTGTTTGTCGCCTTGCGCGGCGAGCGTTTCGACGCCCATGATTTCCTGGAGCAGGTAGTGGCACAGGGCGCCGCTGCAGTAGTGGTGGAGCGCGACCCAGGCACGCTGGCAGTGCCGGCGCTGGTGGTGAGCGATACCAGGGCTGCGCTGGGCAGGATTGGGCAATGCTGGCGGCAGCAATTTGCGCTGCCCTTGATTGCCGTCACCGGCAGCAACGGCAAGACCACGGTAAAGGAAATGATTGCCGCGATCCTGGCCGCGGCTTTTGGCGTCGACAAATCGCTGGCGACACGCGGCAATTTCAACAACGAGATCGGCGTGCCGCTGACTTTGCTGCGGCTTGAAGCAGGCCACCAGGCTGCCGTGATCGAGCTGGGCATGAACCATCCCGGCGAAATTGCGGTGCTGACGGCGCTGGCCGAACCGACGGTAGGGCTGGTCAACAATGCCCAGCGCGAGCACCAGGAATTCATGGCCAGCGTGGCGGCGGTCGCCGAGGAAAACGGCAGCGTGATCCGCGGCCTGGCGGCCGAGGGCATCGCGGTGTTTCCGGCCGACGACCCATATACCGGCCTGTGGCGCGGTTATGCCGCCGGCAAGGCTGGCTGCATCAGTTTCGGCCTCACGCCTGACGCCGATGTCAGCTGCAGCTATACCGGCGCGGCGCATGGCTTCGGCAGCGACCTGATCGTTACCTTCGCCACCGCGGGAGGTCCGCAGATATTCGCATTGCAGCTGGCTGCAGCCGGCGAACACAACGTGCGCAATGCGCTTGCCGCGATCGCCTGCACGCTGGCGATCGGCGTCGACGTCGCGGCGATCAAGCGCGGCCTGGAAACATTCGTACCGGTCAGCGGCCGCCTGCAGCGCAAGCAGGCAACAGCTGCCGGCTGCGCCGGGGCGCTGGTGATCGACGACAGCTACAACGCCAACCCGGATTCCGTGCGGGCCGCCATCGATGTGCTGGCGCAGTCGGGCGCGCCGCGTTTGCTGGTGCTGGGCGACATGGGCGAAGTCGGCAACGAAGGCAGCAAGTTTCACCAGGAGATCGGCGCTTACGCGCAGCAGCGCGGCATCACCCGGCTCTTCACCCTGGGCGAGCTGGCGGCCGACGCCAGCGCTGCCTTCGGCTCGCAAGCACAACACTTTAACGACATCGCAGCGTTGCTAGCCGCGCTCGATGCGACCATGACGCCGGACACCACGGTGCTGATCAAAGGGTCGCGTTTCATGAAAATGGAACGCGCGGTCCAGCACCTGGCCGGTACAACATCTGAGGGGACTCACTAACATGCTGCTATGGCTGGCACAAAATTTCCAGCAGGATTTCAGTTTCCTGCGCGTCTTCAACTTCATCACCTTTCGCGCCGTGTTTGCGACGTTGACGGCGCTGATGATCGGCCTGATCGCGGGACCCGGCGTGATCCGCATGCTGGCGCGCCTGAAGGTCGGCCAGGCGGTGCGCACCGACGGCCCGCAGACCCACCTGATCAAATCCGGCACGCCGACCATGGGCGGCGTGCTGATCCTGATCGCGATCGGTATCTCGACCTTGCTGTGGAGCGACCTGGGCAACCGTTTTGTCTGGATCGTACTGGTAGTGACGCTGGGTTTCGGCACCATTGGCTGGGTCGACGATTACCGCAAGGTGGTCTACAAGGATCCGAACGGCATGCGTTCGCGCGAAAAGTATTTCTGGCAATCCGTGATCGGCGTCGTCGCCGCGATCTACCTGGCGTTCTCGGTCTCGGCGCCGAACAATACCCAGGTCTGGGACTTGTTCGTGGCTTGGGTCGAATCCGGCTTCAGCCTCGACCTGCCGCCCAAGGCCGACCTGATCGTGCCCTTTTTCAAAACCGTCAGCTATCCGCTGGGGGTCTGGGGTTTCATGGCCTTGACCTATTTTGTCATCGTCGGCACCAGCAATGCAGTCAACCTGACCGACGGCCTGGACGGCCTGGCGATCATGCCGACCGTGATGGTAGGGGCCGCGCTGGGCCTGTTCGCCTACCTGACCGGTAACGTCACTTTCGCCAAATACCTGCTGATCCCGCACATCCCGGGCGCCGGCGAACTGCTGATTTTCTGCGGCGCGATGGCCGGCGCCGGACTCGCCTTCCTTTGGTACAACGCCTATCCGGCGCAGGTATTCATGGGCGATGTCGGCGCACTGGCCTTGGGCGGGGCGCTGGGCACCGTGGCGGTCATCGTGCGCCAGGAAATTGTGCTGTTCATCATGGGCGGTATTTTCGTAGTCGAAACTTTATCGGTCATGTTGCAGGTAGTGTATTTCAAGTACACGAAAAAACGTTTCGGCGTCGGCCGCCGCGTGCTGCTGATGGCGCCGCTGCACCATCACTATGAACAAAAAGGCTGGAAAGAAACGCAGGTTGTGGTGCGCTTCTGGATCATCTCGATGATGCTGGTGCTGTTCGGGCTTTCAACTCTGAAGTTAAGGTAGGCAGGTAAGGCGGGAATGGACTATACGGGTAAACATGTTCTGGTATTAGGGCTTGGAGAGTCGGGCCTGGCATCCGCATTGTGGCTGGCGCACTGCGGTGCGACGGTGCGCGTGGCGGATACGCGCAGCGCGCCGGAACGCTTGCCGCTGCTGCAACAGGCGATTCCGGCGGTGGAATTCTTCGGCTCGGGCGACGGTTTCGACGCTAGCCTGCTGGATGGCATCGACTTCGCCGTCACCAGCCCTGGCCTGGCGCCCGCCGGCGAGCTGAAGGAAATCCTGTCGGCGGCGACCGACCGCAATATCCCTGTATGGGGCGAAATCGAAGTGTTTGCGCAAGCCCTGGCGGCATTGCGCGAGAGCCGCGCCTATGCGCCGAAAGTGATCGCCATCACCGGCACCAACGGCAAGACCACGGTCACCAGCCTGACCGGCCTGCTGTGCGAACGCGCCGGCCTGACGGTGCAGGTGGCCGGCAATATCAGCCCGGCCGCGCTGGACGTATTGCGTAGCGCGCTGGAAAAAGATGCCTTGCCGCAGGTCTGGGTGCTGGAGCTGTCCAGCTTCCAGTTGCACTCAACCTGCAACCTGCAAGCCGATGCGGCCACCATCCTGAATATCACCCAGGACCATCTCGACTGGCATGGCGACATGGCGTCCTATGTCGCCGACAAGGCGCGCATTTTCGGCGGTAATACGGTACGGGTGCTGAATCGCGACGATCCTTTGACAATGCAGTTCAATAACGGCAACAGCATCAGTTTCGGTTTCGACGAACCGCTGGACGGCGACTGTTTCGGCCTGGTGAGCGATAACGGCATGCAGTGGCTGTCGGTAGCGGTGCCGGGCGACGAAGAGGAACACGCGGCAGACGGCAACAGGAAGCGGCGCAACAAGAAAGAACAGCTGGCCTTGCTGCCGGTTTCGGTGAAGCGCCTGATGCCGGCGGACGCGCTGCGGATCCGCGGCCGTCACAATGCCGCCAACGCGCTGGCTGCGCTGGCCCTGTGCCGCGCCATCGATTTACCTTTTGCGCCGCTGCTGCACGGCTTGCGCGAGTATCACGGCGAACCGCATCGGGTCGAACTGGTGACTACGATTGGCGGCGTGGAATATTACGACGATAGCAAAGGCACCAATGTCGGCGCCACGGTGGCGGCATTGAACGGGTTGGGACGCGGTTGCGACGGCGACGGCAACGCCAGTCGCCTGCTGCTGATCGCCGGCGGCGAAGGCAAGGGACAGGATTTCGCACCGTTGGCCGCGCCATTGGCTGCCTATGGCCGCGCATTGCTGCTGATCGGCCGCGACGCGCCGGCGATCCGCGCAGCGGTCGAAAAACAGGCGGCCGGCATCACCATGGTTGATTGCGCGACCCTGGAAGAGGCGGTGATGCGCGCCGCCGAACTTGCGCACGCGGGCGATGCCGTATTGCTGTCGCCGGCTTGCGCCAGCTTCGACATGTTCCGCAATTACGCCCATCGTGCGCAAGTATTCATCGATGCCGTACGTGAACTGGCCTTGTCGCGTGGCGAGGTCGGGTTATGAAATTAGCCTTCCCATCATTTTCAGGCAAGCCGGCGGACCATGCGCCGGCGCGGCCGCGCACGCTCGATAGCCAGAAACCTGGCGTCCAGCGTTCGAAAATGATGGAGTACGACCAGCCGCTGGTGTGGGTGGTCGTGCTGCTGATGCTGTTCGGGCTGGTGATGGTGTATTCGGCTTCGATCGCGCTGCCGGATTCACCCAAGTATTCGAATTACACGAATGGCCATTTCCTGGTGCGGCAAGCGATCTTTATCGCCGTTTCGCTGTTGGCCGGGCTGGTGACGTTCCGCATCCCGATTGCCACCTGGCAGCGCTGGGCGCCGTACCTGTTCGTGATTACCCTGATCCTGCTGGCGATGGTGCTGGTGCCGGGCCTGGGGCGCGGCGTCAACGGCGCCAAGCGCTGGCTGTCGTTCCGCGTATTCAATTTGCAGCCGTCGGAGTTGATGAAGCTGTTCATCGTCCTGTATGCCGCCAACTATACGGTGCGCAAGCAGGAAGTGATGCACAAACTGACCAAGGGATTCCTGCCGATGACCGCCGCGGTCGGGCTGGTCGGCCTGCTGCTGATGCTGGAGCCGGACCTCGGCGCGCTCGGCGTGATTGTCTGCATCGCGATGGGCATCCTGTTCCTGGGCGGGATCAACGGCGTCTGGTTCGGCGGCATCGGTGCCATGCTGGCCGGCATGTTCACGCTGGTGATCTGGCTGTCGCCATGGCGGCGCGAGCGGATTTTCGCTTATCTGAATCCGTGGGCGGAAGAAAATGCCCTGGGCAAGGCTTATCAGCTGTCGCATTCGCTGATCGCTTTCGGCCGCGGCGAACTGTTTGGCGTCGGCCTGGGGGCCAGCGTCGAGAAACTGCATTATCTGCCGGAAGCGCATACCGACTTCTTGCTGGCGGTAATCGGAGAGGAACTCGGATTTGCCGGCGTGCTGGTGGTGGTCATGCTGTTTTACTGGATCATCAAGCGCTCTTTTGAAATCGGCCGCCAGGCGATCGCCATGGACCAGACTTTTGCCGGTCTGACCGCCAAGGGCATAGGGATCTGGATCGGCGTCCAGACCTTCATCAACATGGGCGTCAACCTGGGTTTGCTGCCGACCAAGGGCCTGACCTTGCCGCTGATGAGCTACGGCGGTTCCGGCGTGCTGATCAATTGCGTCGGCCTGGCGATCCTGCTGCGCATCGATTATGAAAACCGGGTCCTGATGCGCGGAGGCCGCGCATGAAACGTCTGTTGATCATGGCGGCAGGTACTGGCGGCCACATATTTCCCGGCCTGGCGATTGCCGACACCATGCGTGCGCGCGGCTGGCAAGTGAGCTGGCTAGGCACTACCCACGGCATGGAACGCGACCTGGTGCCGCAGCACGGCATCGAGATGGACCAGATCGCCTTCTCGGGTTTGCGCGGCAAAGGTTTGGCGCACACCTTGCGCGGCGTCTGGCGCCTGCTGGCCAGTTTCCCGGCCTGCTTCCGCATCCTGGGCCGGCGCCAGGCTGACGTGGTGCTGGGCATGGGCGGTTACGTGACGGTGCCGGGCGGAGCGATGGCGCGCTTGCGCGGCGTGCCCCTGGTGCTGGTGAATGCTGACGCGGCGTTGCTGTTGTCGAACAAGACCTTGACGCCGCTGGCGCGGCGGGTGCTGTTCGGATTTCCTGCCGATTTCGGCCGGGCCGCAAGCAAGGCGCTGGTCACCGGCAATCCGGTGCGCAAGGAAATCCTGGCGCTGCCGCTGCCGGCGGAACGTTACAGCGGCCGCATCGGTCCTTTGCGTTTGCTGGTGGTTGGCGGCAGCCTGGGCGCGAAGGCGCTCAACGATTGTCTGCCGGCGGCGCTGGCCTTGATCCCGGCCGATTTGCGGCCCAGCATCACGCACCAGTCCGGCAAGCAGCATATCGACGCCTTGCGCAGCGCCTATGCCGCGGCCGGCGTGACGGCGGAGGTGGTGGCGTTCATCGACGACATGCCGCGCCGGTATGCCGACGCCGACCTGGTGATTTGTCGCGCCGGCGCGATCACGATTTCGGAACTGACGGCGGCCGGCGTCGCCAGTGTGCTGGTGCCGCTGGTGGCGTCGACCACTTCGCACCAGCGCGACAACGCGCGCTGGATGGCGACGCAAAAAGCGGCGATCCACTTGCCGCAGACGGATTTGAGCAAAGAGCGCCTGGCCGCCTTGCTGACGCGGATCTCGCGCCAGGACTGCCAGACGATGGCGCAGGCAGCATATGAAAACGGCCGGCGCGACGCCAACCAGGCGATCGCGCAGGTTCTTGAGGAATTGGCAGGTGCGCAATGAGTAAAGATCATGAAACATAAAGTAAAAAATATCCATTTCGTAGGAATCGGTGGCAGCGGCATGAGCGGCATCGCTGAAGTGCTGCTCAATCTCGGTTATACGATTTCCGGTTCCGATCTCGGCGACAACGCCGCGACCCGGCGCCTGGCCGGCCTCGGCGCCAAAGTCAGCCGTGGCCATGCAGCCGCGAATATCGACCAGGCGCACGCGATCGTGACATCGACGGCGGTGCAGTCCGATAATCCGGAGGTGGTCGCCGCGCGCGAAAAACATATCCCCATCGTGCCGCGCGCGGTCATGCTGGCCGAGCTGATGCGCCTCAAGCGCGGCATCGCGATTGCCGGCACCCACGGCAAGACCACCACCACCAGCCTGGTGGCGAGCGTGCTGGCGCAAGGCGGCCTCGATCCGACTTTCGTGATCGGCGGCCGTTTGACCAGCGCCGGCGCCAACGCCAAGCTGGGTTCGGGCGACTTTATCGTGGCCGAAGCTGACGAATCGGATGCCTCGTTCCTGAACCTGTCGCCGGTGATCGAAGTGATCACTAATATCGATGCCGATCATATGGATACCTATGATCACGATTTCGGCAAGCTGAAGCAGGCGTTTGTCGAATTCACCCAGCGCTTGCCGTTTTACGGCGTGGCGGTGTTGTGCATGGACGACGCCAACGTGCGTGAAATCATGCCGCAGATTTCCAAGCTGATCACCACCTACGGTTTCCACGCCGATGCCGACGTGCGCGCGATCGACGCCAAGGCGGTCGCCGGCCACATGCAGTTCACGGTGATCCAGAAGGGTTATGCGGCAATGCCGATCAGCCTGAACCAGCCTGGCATGCACAATGTCCAGAACGCTTGCGCCGCGATCGCGATTGCGCGCGAACTGGGCGTCGCCGATGCCGCGATCCAGCAAGCGCTGACTGAATTCAACGGCGTCGGCCGCCGCTTCACGCGCTACGGTGAAATCAAGCTGCAGGACGCTACTGGCAAGGCAAACGGCGAATTCGCCCTGGTCGACGATTACGGCCATCATCCGGTGGAAACCGCGGCGACCATCTCGGCGGCGCGCGGCGCTTATCCGGGGCGGCGCCTGGTGCTGGTGTTCCAGCCGCACCGCTATACCCGTACCCGCGACCTGTTTGAAGATTTTGTCAAAGTCCTGTCCACGGTGGATGTGCTGGTGCTGGCGGAAGTGTACGCCGCCGGCGAAGCGCCGATTGTCGCCGCGGACGGGCGCGCCCTGGCGCACGCCTTGCGGGTGGCGGGCATGGCTGAACTGGTGTTTGTGGAAGACATCAACGACATGCCGGCGTCGGTCTTGAATCTGGTGCGTGACGGCGACGTAGTGATGACGATGGGCGCCGGCTCGATCAGCGGTGTGCCCGGCAAGCTCGCGCAGCTGGTAGAGCAGTAAAAAACAGTCATACCAAATATTGAGATACAGATGAGCAAAAAAATGGTGGCCAATCAATTCGGAAAAGTCGGCGTGCTGTTCGGCGGACGTTCGGCCGAGCGCGAAGTCTCCAACATGTCTGGAGCAGGCGTGCTGCAGGCGCTGAAAAGCCGCGGCGTCGATGCCCATCCTTTCGACCCGGCGCAGCGCAGCCTGGCGGAGCTGGCGGCGGAAAAATTCGACCGCGTGTTTATCGCCTTGCATGGCCGCTATGGCGAAGACGGGACGCTGCAGGGCGCGCTGGAGCAGCTCGGCATCCCTTATACCGGACCGGGCGTGATGGCGTCGGCGATCGCGATGGACAAGGTCATGACCAAGCGCATCTGGCAAAGCGTGGGATTGCCGACGCCGCGCTTCATCGTGCTGGATGCGCACAGCGCGACCCGCGAAGAGTTGCGCCAGGTGCCGGATGTGCTGGGTTTGCCGCTGATGCTGAAAGCGCCGCATGAAGGATCGACCATCGGCATCAGCAAGGTCGTCGGTTATTCCGACATGAACGAAGGGTTTGCCTTGTGCGCCAAGTTCGATGAAAAAGTGCTGGCGGAAGAGTTCGTCACCGGCCGCGAACTGACGGTGCCGGTGCTGGGCGCCGGCCGCAATGCGCGGGCTTTGCCCATCGTGGAGATTCGCGCGCCGGAAGGTAACTACGATTATCAGCATAAATATTTTACCGACGACACCAAGTACCTGTGTCCGGCGCCGCTGGATGAGGCATTGACCCAGCGCATACAGACGCTGGCGGTGCAAGCCTTCAACGCCATCGGCTGTGAAGGCTGGGCGCGGGTCGATTTCATGCTGCGTTCGTCCGACAACGAGCCGTTCCTGCTGGAGATCAATACTTCGCCGGGCATGACCGGCCATTCGCTGGTGCCGATGGCGGCCAAGGCGGACGGCGTCAGCTACGAAGACCTGTGCGTCGAAATACTGAAGTCGGCTTCGCTGGACCTGAAGCCGTCGCAAGACTGGAAACCGGGCTGATCCGGGCGCAATGCAGAAAGTGTGAATAGAAAACCTTAACGATCCAAGCGATAAAGTCGATAACCATGTGGCAAGACATCAAAATGTTGAACGCAATTTCCGGCACCTTGCTGGGACTGGCTGCGCTCGCATTGCTGGCGTCGGGCGTCTGGTGGCTGGCGCAGCGTCCCATGTTCACGCTGAAAACGATCCGGATCGAGGGTGCAGGGCAGAGCGAGCTGCGGCGCGTCAATCCATTGATCATCCGCGCCAGCGCACTGCCTCGCATCAAGGGCAATTTTTTCACCGCCAACCTGGACACGGTGCGCGCCGCGTTCGAATCGGTGCCCTGGGTGCGCAAGGCGGCGGTGCAGCGCGAATGGCCGAACACGCTGATCGTGACGGTGGAAGAGCACCAGCCGCTGGCGACCTGGGACGACGATGGCCGTTTGCTGTCGGTGTACGGCGATTTGTTTACCGCCAACCTGGACGAGGCGGAAGAGGATGGCGAGCTGTTGCGCTTGTCCGGTCCGAAAGGCAGTGAAAAGGATGTGACGGCGCGCCTGGCGGATTTCCGTGCCTGGTTTGCGCCGCTGAAGCTGAACCCGGTAGAAGTGGATTTATCGAGTCGTTATGCGTGGACCGTAAAACTGGACAACGGCATGACGGTGGAGCTGGGGCGTGAGCAAAACAAGAACACGCTGAAAGACCGTGTGGAACGGCTGGTGCAGATCTATCCGCAACTGCTGTCGCGTTTGCAGAACCGGATCGAGAGTGTGGATATGCGGTATCCGAATGGCTTGGCGCTGAAGGCGAGCGGTTTGTCGGCCGGATTGGGAAGCAAGAAAAAATAAGCGAAACACTATGACAAAAGACGCAAAAAACTTGATCGTCGGTCTCGACATCGGCACCTCCAAGGTGGTGGCCGTGGTAGCCGAGGTATTGTCCGACGGGCGCCATGAAGTCATCGGCCTGGGCCAGGCCGAGTCCAAGGGGCTGAAAAAGGGCGTGGTGGTGAACATCGAAGCTACCGTCGAATCGATCCAGCGCGCATTGGAAGAAGCGGAGCTGATGGCCGACTGCAAGATCCGCAACGTGTACACCGGGATCGCGGGCAGCCACATCCGCAGCTTCAATTCCAGCGGCATGGTGGCGATCAAGGACAAGGAAGTCAGCGCGGCCGACGTCTCGCGCGTTATAGAAACGGCCAAGGCGGTCAACATTCCTACCGACCAGCAATTGCTGCATACGGTGCCGCAGGAATTTATTGTCGACAGCCAGGAAGATGTGCGTGAACCAATCGGCATGAGCGGCATCCGACTGGAAGTCAAGGTGCACATCGTCACCGGAGCGGTATCGGCGGTGCAGAACATCGTCAAGTGCATCCGGCGCTGCGGGCTGGAAGTATCGGACCTGACCTTGCAGCCGCTGGCCTCGGCCGATGCGGTGTTGACCTCGGACGAGAAAGAGCTGGGTGTGGTGCTGGTCGATATCGGCGGCGGCACCACCGACGTAGCGGTGTTCACCGAAGGCGCGATCCGGCATACCGCGGTGATCCCGATTGCCGGCGACCAGATCACCAACGACATCGCGATGGCGCTGCGCACACCGACCAACGAGGCGGAAGAAATCAAGCTGCGTTATGGCGTGGCCAAGCAGATCCTGGCCGATCCGGGCGAGACGCTGGAAGTGCCCGGTCTGGGCGACCGCAATCCGCGCACCCTGTCGCGCCAGGCGCTGGCGGCGGTGATCGAGCCGCGTGTCGAAGAGTTGTTTGCGCTGGTGCACCAGGTGGTGCGCGAATCGGGTTACGAAGAGGTGCTGTCAAGCGGAGTGGTGCTGACCGGCGGCTCGGCGATGATGCCCGGCATGATCGAGCTGGCGGAGGATATTTTCCTCAAGCCTGCGCGCCTGGGAACGCCAGACTATCGCGGCCAGCTGGCCGACGTGGTGCGCAGCCCGCGTTATTCGACTGTGCTGGGCTTGCTGCTGGAAGCGAAGAAGCAATACCTGCGCGGCTACATCGTGACGCGTCAGGAAGGTTCGGCGAAGGCGATCTGGCAACGCATGAAGGAATGGTTTCTGGGTAATTTTTAATACCGCTTTTAATACGAGAAATACGAGATTTGTTTTTAACGTTGTTTGTGCAACACGCAGTTGTCAGTTGCTAGGCCTCACACAGCGTGATGCCTATTGACTGAATGCTGCATCTTTATGAGGAAATATCATGGAAATCGATATGCTTGACAATGCAACTTTGGGCACCGTGATTAAAGTTGTCGGCGTCGGTGGCGCCGGCGGCAATGCGGTCCAACATATGATCAACAAGGGTGTGTCAGGAGTGGAGTTCATCGCCGCCAACACCGATGCGCAGGCGCTCAAGCAGTCGAAGGCGCATAACGTGATCCAGATCGGCGAGACCGGCCTGGGCGCGGGCATGAAGCCGTCGGTGGGACGTCAGCTGGCTGAGGACTCGCGCAGCCGGATTGAAGACGCATTGCGCGGCGCGCACATGGTGTTCATCGCCGCCGGCATGGGCGGCGGCACCGGCACCGGCGCGGCGCCGGTGGTGGCGCAGATCGCCAAGGAACAAGGCGCGCTGACGGTGGCGGTGGTGTCCAAGCCGTTTTCATATGAAGGCCAGAAGTGCATGGACATCGCCGACGAAGGCCTGGAAGCCCTGTCCCAGCATGTTGATTCGCTGATCATCATTCTCAACGAAAAGCTCGAAGAGATTTATGAAGACGACAGCATGATGGAATGGCTGCAGCACGCCGACGACGTCCTCAACAACGCTGTTGCGGGGATCGCCGAAATCATCAATGTGCCTGGCCACATCAACGTCGACTTCAACGACGTCAAGACCATCATGGGCGAACAAGGCAAGGCCATGATGGGAACCGCCACTGCATCCGGCGTCGACCGCGCGCGCCTGGCGGCGGAGCAGGCAGTCGCCTCGCCGCTGCTGGACGGCATCGACCTGTCCGGCGCCCGTGGCGTGCTGGTCAACGTTACCGCCAGCCGCAGCCTGAAGGGTAAGGAAATCAAGGAAGTGATGGCGACCGTGCGTGCGTTTGCGGCGCCGGATGCTTCGATTGCCCAAGGCATTGCCTACGACGAAACCATGGGCGACGATATCCGCGTCACCGTGGTCGCGACCGGCCTGGGCCGTGCGCGCAAGGCAGTGCAGCTGGTGCAGGCGCCGATGATGCGTACCGGCACCCACAATGAGCCGATGATGCACGGCCAGGCTTCGGTCGGGCACGGCAGCTCTTCGTTCGAAGGCATGAAGGCGCCGGCGGTATGGCGTCGCGAGTCGGCTTCCGACACGGTGCGGGCTTTGGAAAAGAACGGCATGGAAACCTACGACATCCCGGCTTTCCTGCGCAAGCAAGCCGACTGAGTCCAGGCTGTCCTGAGCAATAATGATGGCGGGTGCTGATACCCGCTATCATCGCCGGCCTCCTGCATGAATTTGCGGAACAAGGCATACTGCGGGTTCCACGCCGCGTCGACAGGCGCGGCATTTTCTTTTGTAACATCCGCTAACCTCAAGTTCCTCTGAAAGTCCGGCGCGTGGCTCAGTTCCGCGCGGCGTTTTTTAGAGGTTTCATCATCCAGACAAGGACTTCATCATGACCATCAAGATCGGCGACAGCCTGCCGGAAGGCAAATTAGCAGAATTCATCGAAACCGAGACCGAAGGCTGCGCGCTCGGACCAAACACGTTCAACGTGAGCGACCTGGCGAAGGGCAAGAAAATCGCCTTGTTCGCGGTGCCGGGCGCTTTCACGCCGACCTGCTCCGCCAAGCATTTGCCAGGCTACATCCAGTACGCGGCGGAATTCAAGGCCAAGGGCGTCGATGAGATCTGGGCGATTTCCGTCAATGATGCGTTCGTCATGGGCGCCTGGGGCCGTGACCAGAAAGCCACCGGCATCGTGCGTTTGCTGGCTGACGGCAACGCCGATTTCGTCAAGGCGCTGGGTCTGGACGCCGACTTCGGCAAGTTCGGCATGGGCGTGCGCTCGCAGCGCTTCTCGGCGCTGGTCGAAGATGGCGTGGTCAAGCAGCTGAACGTGGAGCAGGGCGGCAAGTTCGAAGTGTCGAATGCAGAAACCCTGCTGGCGCAACTGGCGTAACAGCTGGTTATTGTCGGTGAACAAGGCGGCGCCCCAGGGCGCCGCTTTTGTATGCGCGTGGAAAACCGCCAGGCCGTGTTTTTTACCCCACAGTGATTACACATCGCTACAGAATAATTATCAGTCAGACTTATAATGTCATCATGTTGAAACAACGCACCATCAAGAAAATTGTCAAGACGACAGGCATTGGCGTCCATTCCGGCACCAAAGTCGAGCTGACCTTGCGCCCGGCGGCCGTGGACACCGGCATCATTTTCCGCCGTGTCGATATTGACCCCGCTGTCGACTTCCCGGCCAAGGCCACCGAAGTCGGCGACACCCGCATGGCTTCGGTGCTGGTCAAGGATGGCGTGCGCGTCTCGACCATCGAACATCTGATGTCGGCCTGCTCGGGACTGGGCATCGATAACCTGTATGTCGACGTGACGGCCGAGGAAATCCCGATCATGGACGGCTCGGCGTCGTCATTTGTGTTCCTGCTGCAGCAAGCCGGGCTGGAAGAACAAAACGCCGCCAAGAAATTTGTCCGCATCAAAAAATCCGTCGAAGTGCGCGAGGGCCAGGGCGACCGTGAAAAATGGGCGCGGCTGGATCCTTGCAACGGTTTCAAACTGAAATTCTTTATCGAATTCAATCACCCCGCGGTGGATGGCACGGGCCAGACCGCGGAAGTCGATTTCAGCGTCCAGTCATACGTGAAGGAAGTGGCGCGCGCCCGCACATTCGGCTTCATGCAAGATGTGGAAACCATGCGCGGACTGGGGCTGGCGCGCGGCGGTTCGCTGGAAAACGCCATCGTGATGGATGAGTACCGCATCCTCAACAGCGACGGCCTGCGCTACGAAAACGAATTTGTCCGCCACAAGATCCTGGACGCCATCGGCGACCTGTACCTGATCGGCCACCCGCTCCTGGCCAGTTACACGGCCCACAAGTCGGGCCATGGCTTGAACAACCAGTTATTGCGGGCGCTGCTGGCGCAGCCGGATGCGTATGAAGTAGTCAGCTTCGATGAGCTGACGGAAGCCCCGGGCGCCTACCAGCGCCAGGTCGGGCAGGAATGGGCCTTGAATTAAGCGTTTATGTATAATGCCATTTTTGCAAGATGGCGTTTTTTGACTGTGGCGGCTTATTTCTTGTCGCTATAGCGCCTGACCATCGCAGCGATAGCATTTTTCAGCGCTTCGTTTGCAGCCGATGGCTCCAGTTCTTCCATCAACGAAGAGAATGCCGAAACAGCTTTGGATGAAAGTAATGCCTGCTTGACAGCAGGCGCTTTCGTTAGGTTTTGGCTTACTTGCACTTTGATTCGGATTGCATTAATCTGCCAATTTCCTGCCAGCAATTGGCTTTGCAGGCGTGGCAGTTGCTGCTTCAATTTGCTGGCCAGGGCCGCGTTGGGCGCCGACAGTACCAGCTGCCCCGCTTCGCATTGCAATACTTCGCAGGTACTGAACATGGCAGGCAATTCGGCGGCGCATTGTTTTTGCAATGCCGCCATGCGTGTGACAGCGGGCAGCAGAGCCGCCATCTTGTCATTCCCCCGTAAAAAATCGGCAACGGCTTTTTGAGTTTGAGGCCTGGAACCCGTTGTCGCTGGCCGGTAAGAAGAAGGTGAGAGTCTACGCATGATGGTGAAACCTTATCACACCTGTGACCCGCTCAGGGCGTCACCGGAGCTGCAATGCAGGTAATTCTGTTGCACCCGCGTTTTAATCGCGCAAAATCCATCACCTTAGGCGCCAAGCACATCATCCTGATGATCGCCGGTTTTTTACTGGCGGTATTGCTGGCGACCGGACTATTGTATTTCCTCACGGCCCGCTACGCGGTTGGCCTGCCGTTTGCCGGCAAGGCGCCCGGCAACGCCGTGGCCGGGGTGCCGGATAAAGACAAGTACCTGAAGGAAAACCTGGCGGCGATGGCCATCAAGCTCGGTGAAATGCAGGCGCAGCTGATGCGCCTGGATGCCTTGGGAGAGCGGGTCCAGGGGTTGGCCGGGGTCAAGCCGGAAGAATTCAATTTCAAGGAAGCGCCGGGACGCGGCGGCGCCGAATCGAGCAGCCTGTACGACAGGCGCTCGCACGACATGAGCATGAGCGAATTCCAGCAGGCGCTGGACGCCATGTCGCGCGACGTGGGGTATCGCACCGACTACCTGAACGTGGTCGAAACCGTGCTGATGAGCGACCGGATCAAGTCCAAGCTGCTGCCGACCAACCAGCCGGTCAACGTCAACTACAACTCTTCCAGTTTCGGCTGGCGGCTCGATCCTTTCACCGGTCGCAGCGCATTTCATGAAGGGCTGGATTTCCCGGCCTCGGTCGGCACCAACATAGTCGCCGCCGCGGCGGGCGTGGTGATCGCCGCCGAATATCATCCGCAATACGGCAACATGCTCGATATCGACCATGGCAACGATATCATCACCCGTTATGCGCACGCATCAAGGCTGCTGGTCAAAGTGGGCGACATCGTGCAGCGCGGCCAGCACATCGCCGATATCGGCACCACCGGACGTTCGACCGGGCCGCACCTCCATTTCGAGGTAAGGATCAAAGGCGTGGCGCAGGATCCGCGCAAGTTTCTGAATGCCGGCACCGATTTGGCGAAAATGGCAACATTGGCAGGGAAGTAATGGATATTGTTGTAATGCAAGCAGGATAGGCTGGAAGCGGACACAATTTGCGTAACTTGCTATTGTTTCCTGGCGCATAACCCCAATGTGTCGGGGACTGCATGATAAAATTCTCCGATTATTTAGCCACAGCCCGGTTTCGGGGCCATCTACAAGATGCCACGGAATGCCGCCGGCGCTTTTTTTAGAATCCAAGCATGTCATTACTGACCCAGATTTTCGGTAGCCGCAACCAGCGCCTGCTTAAGCAATATAAAAAAGTCGTCCGACAAATTAATGCACTTGAACCGGCATTCGAAAAACTGTCCGATGCTGAGCTGCAGGCGAAAACGCCGGAGCTCAAGCAGCGCATAGCCGGCGGCGAAAAACTTGACGCCCTGTTGCCGGAAGCGTTCGCGGTGTGTCGCGAAGCCGGCAAGCGTGTCTTGAAAATGCGCCATTTCGATGTGCAGCTGATCGGCGGCATGGTATTGCATTACGGGAAAATTGCCGAAATGGGCACCGGCGAGGGCAAAACGCTGATGGCGACGTTGCCGGCCTACCTGAATGCGCTGTCCGGCAAGGGCGTGCACGTGGTGACCGTCAATGATTACCTGGCGCAGCGCGATGCTGAATGGATGGGGCGCCTGTACGGCTGGCTGGGCCTGACGACCGGGGTCAACCTGTCGTCGGTCGAGCATGACGCCAAGCAGGTAGCTTACGCCGCCGACATCACTTACGGCACCAACAACGAATTCGGTTTCGATTACCTGCGCGACAACATGGTGTACGACGCTGCTGACCGCGTGCAGCGCACCTTGAATTTCGCCATCGTCGATGAAGTCGATTCGATCCTGATCGATGAAGCGCGGACGCCGCTGATCATTTCCGGCCAGGCTGAAAACCACACCGACCTGTATTACAAGATCAATGAAGTGCCGCCGCTGCTGACCCAGCAGATCGGCGAAGAAACGCCGGACGGCAAAGGCAAGGTTGAAGTCCCCGGCGATTACACCAAGGATGAAAAGGCGCACCAGGTCCTGCTGACCGAAGCCGGCCACGAAAAAGCCGAGCAGATCCTGACCAGCATGGGCCTGCTGGCAGAAGGCGCATCGCTGTACGATGCCGCCAACATCAGCCTGATCCATCACCTGTACGCAGCATTGCGCGCGCACTCGCTGTACTTCAAGGACCAGCATTACGTCGTGCAGAACGGCGAAATCGTCATCGTCGACGAATTCACCGGCCGCATGATGACCGGCCGTCGTTGGTCGGACGGCCTGCACCAGGCGGTGGAAGCCAAGGAAGGCGTCAAGATCCAGAACGAGAACCAGACCCTGGCCTCGATCACATTCCAGAACTATTTCCGCATGTACGGCAAGCTGGCCGGCATGACCGGCACTGCCGATACCGAAGCCTACGAATTCCAGGAAATCTACGGCCTGGAAACCGTGGTGATTCCGCAAAACCGGCCGAACCAGCGCAAGGACCGGCAAGACCAGGTCTACAAGACTTCGCAGGAAAAATACAATGCGATGCTGAAGGATATCCAGGATTGCTACGAGCGCGGGCAGCCTGTGCTGGTGGGCACCACCTCGATCGAAAACTCGGAATTGCTGTCCGGGATCCTGGCCAAGGCCAAGCTGCCGCATAACGTGCTGAACGCCAAGCAGCATGCGCGGGAAGCGGAAATCATCGCCCAGGCTGGCCGTCCGCAAGCAATCACTATCGCCACCAACATGGCTGGCCGCGGCACCGACATCGTATTGGGCGGAAACGTCGAGAAACAGATCCAGTTCATCGAAGCCGACGAAGCGCTCGGCGATACGGAAAAACAGCTGCGTTCCGACAAGCTGCGTGACGAGTGGCAATCGCTGCATGACCACGTAGTCAATGCGGGCGGCCTGCATATCATCGGCACCGAGCGGCATGAGTCGCGCCGGGTGGATAACCAGCTGCGCGGCCGTGCCGCGCGCCAGGGCGATCCGGGTTCCTCGCGTTTCTACCTGTCGCTGGACGACGCCTTGCTGCGCATTTTTGCCGGCGACCGCGTGCGCGCCATCATGGACCGGCTGAAAATGCCGGAAGGCGAGCCGATCGAGGCTGGCATCGTTTCGCGTTCGATTGAATCGGCCCAGCGCAAGGTGGAGGCGCGCAACTTCGATATCCGCAAGCAGCTGCTGGAATATGACGACGTCGCCAACGACCAGCGCAAGGTGATCTACCAGCAACGTAACGAGTTGCTGGAATCGCAAGGCGTTTCCGAGACGGTGGCGTCGCTGCGCGAAGGCGTGCTGGATGACACTTTCCGTAGCCATGTGCCGGAAGAGTCGCTCGAAGAACAATGGGATATCCCGGCGCTGGAAGCGGCTTTGGCCAATGACCTGCATCTGGAAGTGCCGCTGGGCGAGATGCTGAAGTCCGAGCCTAACCTGACCGATGAGCAGCTGCTGGAGCGCGTGCTTGCCGCTGCCAATGCTTCTTATGACGCCAAGACTGAAATCGTCGGCAAGGAGTCGTTCGCCGGCTTCGAACGCAGCGTCATGCTGCAAAGCGTCGACAGCCATTGGCGCGAACACCTGGCCGCGCTCGATCATCTGCGCCAGGGGATTCACCTGCGCGGCTACGCGCAAAAGAATCCGAAGCAGGAATACAAGCGCGAGGCATTTGAGCTATTTGGCCAGATGCTGGACCTGATCAAGAATGAAGTGGTCAAGGTGGTGATGACGGTGCGTATCGAAAACCGCGAGGAAATTGCCGCGGCTGAGGAAGAAATGGCACAGTCCCACGTGGAAAACGTCCATTACCAGCACGCCGACTTCGATCCGAGCGCGGCGCCGGAAGCCTTGCTGGCGCCCACTGCGCATAGCGAGGAATCGCAACAGCCGGGCAGCAGCGTGCCGAAGGTCGGCCGTAACGATCCTTGCCCTTGCGGCAGCGGCAAGAAATACAAGCAATGCCACGGCCAATTGATGTAATCGGCAATGGCGGGCGGCAGTAAAAGCAGGGCGGGGAAACCCGCCCTTTGCTTTTGTTGCGGCGGATGTACACACGGTCCGCGCATACCCCTTAAAATAAGCACCTGGATTACCTGCCGGTCCGTTGGACCGGGCGATCCAACACCCACTGATCTCGGCGAACCAGCGCCGCCAACATCTCTACCTAGTTAAGGATTCTCATGGCCGTCAATTCCCCCATCCCTGTCGCCGCCGACCTGTTGCCTGTGGCCGGCATCGAGCTTGGTCACGCCGAAGCCGGCGTGCGCAAAGCGAATCGCAAGGATTTGCTGGTGATGAAACTGGCGCCGACGGCGACGGTAGCCGGGGTATTCACGCAAAACCGCTTTTGCGCGGCTCCGGTGCAGGTGAGCAAGGCGCACCTGGCTGCTGCCGAGATTTCCGGCGAGCCTATCCGCGCGCTGCTGATCAATACCGGCAACGCCAACGCCGGTACCGGCGAAGCTGGCCTGGCGGCAGCCAACGCCACTTGCGATGCGCTGGCGGAGCTGCTGGATTGCCACGCTGCTCAGATCCTGCCGTTCTCGACCGGAGTGATCCTGGAGCCGCTGCCGGTGGAGCGCATCACTGCCGGCTTGCCGCAGGCAATACAGAATCTGCAAAGCGACAACTGGTTCAATGCCGCCGAGTCCATCATGACCACCGACACCCAGCCGAAAGCCGCTTCACGCAGCCTGGTCATTTCCGGCAAGAAGGTGACGCTGTCCGGTATCAGCAAGGGCGCCGGCATGATCAAGCCGAATATGGCGACCATGCTCGGTTTCCTGGCGATCGACGCGAAAGTGGCGCAGCCGGTGCTGGAAAAAATGGTGCGCCAGGCTGCCGACCGTTCGTTCAACTGCATCACCATCGACGGCGATACCTCGACCAACGACTCGTTCATGCTGATCGCCACCGGCGCAGGCGAACTGGAAGTCGGCAGTGTCGACAGCCCGGAATATGCCGAGCTGGCTGCTGCCGTCACCGACATTTCTCAGCATCTGGCGCAAATGATCATCCGTGACGGCGAAGGCGCTACCAAGTTCATCACGGTCACCGTAGAGCAGGGGCAGAGCGTTGCCGAGTGCCGCAAGATAGCTTATTCGATTGCGCATTCGCCGCTGGTCAAGACGGCCTTCTTCGCATCCGACCCGAACCTGGGCCGGATCCTGGCGGCGATTGGCTATGCCGGCGTCGACGACCTGGATGTCAGCAAGCTGGACCTGTACCTGGATGACGTGCTGGTTGCCAAAAACGGCGGCCGCAATCCCGAATACCAGGAGGCCGACGGCCAGCGCGTCATGAAGCAAAGCGAGATCACGGTGCGGGTGCAGCTGGCGCGCGGCGATGCCGAAGCGACTGTCTGGACTTGCGATTTGTCGCATGACTATGTATCGATCAATGCCGACTATCGCTCCTGAGCCGGCAGTTTTCAGAGAAACATGCCGTCCGAGGCCGGCCGCCGGCCAAGGCGGCGAATTTGCTCCGACAAATAATATTCATCCAGCAGCGTTTTGCTTTGCGTCAGAATGGGCGGAATCCCATTTGTCACCGAACCAGCCATGACTCAATTAGATCAATTCCTGACCCGTGCCGAAGCTCTGCTGGTGCGCCTTGAATCCATCCTGCCGCAAGCCAAGGCTGCGCCCGACTGGCAGGCGGCCACTGCCTTCCGCTGGCGCCATCGCGGTGGAGGGGCTGGCGGTTATTTGCAGGCGGTTGGCCATATCTCCGATATTGCACTCTCGGACTTGCACAATATCGAAGTGCAGAAGCAGCAGATCGACCAGAACACCCGCCAATTCGTGGATGGCCGGCCGGCCAATAATGTACTGTTGACCGGCGCTCGCGGCACCGGCAAGTCATCCTTGATCAAAGCTTGCCTGAACCAGTATGCCTCCCAGGGTTTGCGCCTGATCGAAGTAGATAAGGACGATTTGGCGGCGTTGCCCGATATTGTCGACCTGGTGGCAAGCCGGTCGGAGCGTTTCATCATTTTTTGCGACGATCTTTCGTTCGAAGAAGGCGAGAGCGGCTACAAAGCGCTCAAAGTAGCGCTCGACGGCAGCATCGCCGCGCAGTCGGACAATGTGCTGATTTATGCCACTTCCAACCGGCGTCATCTGCTGCCGGAGCGGATGTCCGATAACGCCAGCTATAAAACCACCGAGGACGGCGATTTGCATCCGGGGGAAACCGTCGAAGAAAAGATTTCACTTTCAGAGCGTTTTGGACTGTGGGTGTCGTTTTATCCGTTCAAGCAAGACGATTATCTCGATATCGTCGGCCATTGGCTCAGCCATTTCGGCTGTAATGCGGAACAGATTGCCGAGGCGCGTGGCGATGCTTTGCGCTGGGCCTTGCAGCGGGCTTCGCGTTCGGGCCGGGTGGCGTGGCAGTTCGCCCGCGATTACGCCGGCCGGATGACGCCGCCATGAACGTCCTTGAGCGGGAACCGGTCAATGTGGCCGTCGGCATCCTGATGAAGCCTAACGGCGACGTGCTGCTGGGCCAGAGGCCGGCGGGCAAGCCAATGGCCGGTTACTGGGAGTTCCCGGGAGGGAAGGTGGAGTCGGGCGAGTCGATTTTCGACGCGCTCAAACGCGAACTGCTGGAAGAGCTGGGGGTGGAGATCGCTTCAGCCGAGCCTTGGTGCGGGATCGAGCACCAGTATGCCCATGCGCACGTACGGCTGCACTTCTACATTAGCCGCGAATGGCGCGGTGAACCGCAAAGCCTGGAAGGGCAGGCGTTCTCGTGGCAAGGCAGCGTCGATGTCGCGCCTTTGCTGCCGGCTGCGATTCCCTTGATCGAATGGCTGGACGAATTGCGTCAGGAAAGTGCCGAGGCTGGCGGGTGAAATCGGCGACTACTGCGGCAGCTTGCCGTCATCGTCAATTTCATCCGGCGGATTGACTGCCGGAATCGCATATTTCTCTTCCGCCCAGGCGCCCAGGTCGATCTGCTTGCAGCGTTCCGAGCAAAACGGCCTGAACCGGTTGGCGGCAATCCATTCAACTTTTGTGCCGCAAGTCGGGCAATCGACGGTAGTAGTCATACAAATCTATTCAAAAAGCATTTAAAAATTACAAAGAGTCAGCTCGAACGGCACATCGCCTTCATAGGCTTTGGGCTTAAGATCGCCGCCCTGAGTGGTGAAGCGTACCCACAGCATGTACTTGTTGGCCGATATCTCAGGGATGGCCGCGAGCCGCTCATCGATGATCAGGCGCAGCATCTGGTAAGATTTTCCTTGCAGCATTTGCTGGTAACTGCCGTTTTGTGCGTCTATTTTTACTGAACTTCCGGTTTCCCGCAGCAATCGCAACACGATGCTGATAGCGTCGAACAATGGCGCCAGTGGCGCGAACCAGCCGATGATGTCGGCAAAACGCTGTTCTGCAGGGTGTTGTTGCCAGGCATAGTAAGAAGGCAGGTCGAATTCACAGGCGCCGCCGGGGATGATGGTGCGGCCGCGTATGCTCATCAGCCATTCATTCTCGCGGATATGCTGGCCGGTCTTGCCCTGGGTCGCCATCAGCGCGGTGCTGATCCGGTCAATTTCCTGCAGGATAGCGTCCAGCATGTCGGGCGCAACGTTGGGATTGGATTTAAAGCCGAGCAGGGTTTGTTTTTGTCGTTCCAGTTCTTGCAGCAAATCCGACTTCAAATCGGCGCGCCCGGCAACCTCCAGCATCTCGAAAATGGTGGATAGCGCGATATGGTGTTGCAGCGGACTTTCCTGCTGCACGAAAAAGCCGAATCTTTCATGCAGGTCTTCCAGCCGCAACAGGGTGCGAATGCGCTCGTTGAAAGGATATTCGTAGACGATCAAAGTGACATCCCTTAAAAATTTGAGCCGGATAAGACATGATTCTGAACGATGCGAACAGAAATTACAAATGCCCCTCTGTTTTCAACGCTGAGCGGCAGGTTTCCTGCCCGATAGATATAAAGCTTTATACCATTATAACGATCGGCTCAATGCCTGATATAACGCGTGTAAGCGTGTCACTTGCGGCAATAGCGCCGCAGGCTCGCCATCATTGCCGATCACGTCGTCGGCGGCCTGCAGTCGTTGCAGCCTGGATGCTTGGGTCGCCATGATGGCGTGCACTTGCGGCGGGGTCATCGCGTTGCGCTGCATCACGCGTTCCAGCTGGACTTGTTCGTCGCAATCCACGACCAGTATGCGTTGTACCCGTTCTTTCCAGTTGCCGGATTCGATCAATAGCGGCACCACGAAAATCAGGTACAGCCCCTCGGCATTTTCTGCCGCGCGGGCGGTTTCGGCACGAATCAAAGGATGCAGGATCGCTTCCAGGCGTTGTTTTGCCAATGGGTCCGAGAAAACATGGGCGCGCATCTTGGCCCTGTCCATGGCGCCGCCGGCATCGATGAAGGCGCTGCCGAATTCGGCGGCTATCGGTGCAATGGCGTTGCCGTCCGCCGCCGTCAGCTGGTGGGCGATGACGTCGGTGTCGATGACGGCAGCGCCGCGCGCGGCAAACATGTCGGCGACGGTGCTTTTGCCGCTGCCGATCCCGCCGGTCAGGCCGACGCTGAATCTGGGTTTGGCTTGCGATGGCTGGTCGTGGTCAGCCGCATCGTGCTGGTTCATACGACGTTAGGTAGCAAAACCGAAATAAGTTTCCAGAATTGTCTGTCCATAGAGCAGGGCCAGCAGGCCTGCGGCGGCCAGGTAGGGGCCGAAGGGGATAGGTTTGTCGCGTCCACGGCGGGCAAAGACGATCAATATGATCCCGACTACCGCACCCACCAGCGATGAAAACAAGATAATGATGGGCAGCATCTTCCAGCCCAGCCAGGCCCCGAGCGCCGCCAGCAGCTTGAAATCGCCGTAGCCCATGCCTTCCTTGCCGGTCAGCAGCTTGAATGCCCAGTATATCGCCCACAAGCTCAGGTAACCGGCGGCGGCGCCGATGACGGCGTCGTGCAGGGGCACGAACAGGCCCGACAGGTTCAGCAGCAGGCCGATCCAGAGCAGCGGCAAGGTCAGGTCGTCTGGCAGCAGCTGGGTGTCGGCATCGATAAATGTCATCGCAATCAGCATATAGACAAAGACCAGGGTCGACAGGCCGACCCAGCCGCTGCCGAAGTGCCAGATGAGCAGGGCTGACAGTATTCCGGTCAATGCCTCGACCAGGGGATAGCGTATCGAGATGGGGGTTTTGCAGGCCGCACATTTGCCGCGCAAGGCCAGGTAGCTCAGTATCGGCACATTCTCCAATGCGCCGATCTGGTGTTTGCATTGCGTGCAGGCCGAGCGCGGCACCACCAGGTTATAGCGCTCGGTATGCGGCAGCGGCTTGCCGCTTTCATGCGCGACATAATTGTCCGATTCACGTTGCATCATGATCGGCAGCCTGTGGATCACTACATTCAGGAAGCTGCCGATCAACAAACCAAAAACAGCTGCCAGGACGGTGGGAAGCAGGCTCCCCGCCGCCAGGAAAAAAATCCCGTCTTGCATCAGACCACCGAACCCAGTTTGAAAATTGGCAGGTACATGGCGATCACCAGGCCGCCGATCAGCACGCCCAGGATCACCATGATCAGGGGTTCCATGAGGCTGGACAAGGAGGCCACCGCATCATCCACCTCAGCTTCATAGAAGTCGGCGACTTTACCCAGCATTTGATCGAGCGAGCCCGATTCTTCGCCGATTGAAACCATTTGCGTCACCATATTGGGGAACACATTGGCATTTTCCATTGCCGCTGTCAGGCTGGTACCCGTGCTGACTTCACTTTGGATCTTCTTGGTGGCGTCCAGGTAGACTGCATTGCCGGATGCCCCGCCTACTGAATCAAGCGATTCGACCAGCGGCACGCCGGCGGCAAACATGGTGGCTAAAGTACGAGTCCAGCGAGCGATCGTGGCTTTGCGTATCACCTCACCGAAAATCGGCGCTTTCAGCAGCAATCGGTCCATGACGCGTTGCATTTTGAGCGAACGTCTCCAGGATTGGAAGAACAAATACAAGCCAGCGAATATGACCGGGAAAATGATGTACCAGTTCGATACCATGAAATCCGACATTGCCATCACTGCCAGGGTCGGGGCAGGAAGGTCGGCGCCAAAGCTTTCAAATACCTGTTTGAAAGCCGGCACTACCCAGATCATGATGACTGCTGTAACCACAAAGGCCACGGCCAGGATAGATACAGGATAAAACATGGCCGATTTGATCTTGCCTTTGATGGCGAGGGTCTTCTCTTTGTAGATTGCCAGTCGTTCCAGCAAATCTTCAAGAATACCGGCCTGTTCGCCGGCACCGACCAGGTTGCAGAACAATGGGTCGAAATACAGCGGGAATTTGCGGAATGCCTGGCTCAAGCTGGTGCCGGTTTCCACATCGCCGCGAATCTCGTTGACCAGTTTCGATACCGACGGATTGGCATGGCCCTTGGCCACAATATCGAACGACTGCAGCAAGGGCACGCCCGCCTTCATCATGGTAGCCAGTTGGCGGGTAAACAGGGAAATGTCTTTGTCGGAAATCTTCTTCCCGCTGCGGAAGGTCTTCTTTTTGACCTTGGTGACCAGGATGCCCTGGCGCCGCATGGTGACGTTGACCACGGTCTCGCTGCCGGCGCGCAGCTCGCCGCGCACCATCTTGCCCTTTTTATCCCGGCCCTCCCAGAGATACACCCACTCCTTGACCTGACGTGCGCTTGCGGCGCTGCGTGCGGCAGTTGCCATGAACTATTCCCCTAATTAGATATTGGTGCAGCCAAGCACTTCTTCGAGGCTGGTCAACCCTTGTTTAACCTTCATCAATCCCGACAAGCGCAGGGTCTTGACGCCCTCGCGCTTTGCCTGCGCTTCGATTTCCAGCGCCGTACCGTGCGCCAGGATAATCCGTTCTATTTCTTCTGTAATCGGCATGATCTGGTAGATGCCGACACGTCCCTTGTAGCCGGTGCCGTTGCAGCGTTCGCAACCGACTGCCTTGTACGGCATCCAGCTGCCGTCGAGATCGTCTTCGGTGAAACCCGCTTCCAGCAAGCCTTCTTCCGGGATCGTGATCGGCTGCTTGCAGCTGCACAGGCGGCGCGCCAGCCGTTGCGCGGTGATCAGGATCACTGACGAAGCGATATTGAAGGCCGGCACTCCCATGTTCATCAGGCGTGTCAGCGTCGACGGCGCATCGTTGGTATGCAGCGTGGAAAACACCATGTGTCCGGTTTGCGCAGCCTTGATCGAGATATCGGCGGTTTCCAGGTCGCGGATTTCACCGACCATGATGATGTCGGGATCCTGCCGCAGGAACGCCTTCAGCGCCACCGGAAAAGTCAGTCCGGCACGGTCGTTGATGTTGACCTGGTTCACCCCGGGCAAATTGATTTCGGCAGGATCTTCGGCGGTGGAAATGTTGATGCCAGGCTGGTTCAGGATGTTCAGGCAGGTATACAGCGAAACGGTTTTGCCGGACCCGGTCGGTCCGGTCACCAGCACCATGCCGTAGGGGCGCTGGATGGCTTCCATCAGGATTTCTTTCTGGTCCGGGTCATAGCCCAGCGCATCGATCCCCATCTGGGCCTGGCTCGGGTCCAGGATACGCATCACGATCTTTTCGCCGAACAAGGTCGGCAATGTGCTGACCCGGAAATCGATCGCGCGGGTCTTCGACACTACCAGGCGCATGCGGCCGTCCTGCGGCACCCGTTTTTCCGAGATATCCAGCTTGGAGATGACCTTGATGCGGGACGCCAGTTTTTCCTTGATCGACAGCGGCGGCTGCGCCATGTCGCGCAATACGCCGTCGACCCGGAAACGGATACGGTAGAACTTTTCAAACGGTTCGAAATGTAAATCGGACGCGCCCTGGTTGATGGCGTCAGTCAGTATTTTCTGCAAAAACCGGACTACCGGCGCATCGTCGATATCGGTGGCCGCCGCATCGGCGACCGTTGCCGCGTCTTCTTCGACGAAATTGATTTCCTGTTCGTCGCCGACCATCTCGTTCAGGCTCTGCTCTGTCGATTTGACCAGTTTCTGGATCTGCTTGAGCAGGATCGGGTGCTCGACGATGATAGGTTCCACCGTCAGCTCGGTCTGGAACTTGATCTGGTCCAGCGCCTGGATATTGGTCGGGTCGGACAGAGCGACATAAATCTTGTTGCCGCGCTTGGCCAGCGCCAGCACCGCATGGCTTTCCATCAGCTTGGCGTCGATGGCCTTTTCCGGCAGCATGCCCAGATTGAGCACGCTCAGGTCCAGCTGTGGATAACCAAAGGTCTCGGCGCAAAACAGGGCGAGCGAACGCGCATCCAGGTGGCCGCTTTCCAGCAAGGCTGAGATGAACGGCGTTTGGCTGTCGCTGGCTTTCTTGTGCAGGGCCTCGAGCTGGGGTACGGAAAGACGTCCGGCTTGCAGCAATGCGCGGGCAAGTCCGGAGATCGGACTGGTGGAATTTGCGTTGGGAAATACTGCTGCCATAGGGGGGTCAATACCAAAAGATGTGCCGAACCATTCGAACCGACCAATGATGCCCTACGGGAAACTCACTTGTAAAGGATTTGTGAAGAAATGTGTCGTAAAAGTTGCCGTTGGGCAGTTCTTTCAGTGTTCTTGTAGTTTATTCGGCCGCATCAATTTAGCAACCTTGATCGCCTGGTTTTGCACCTGCACGATTTCTATGATGCATCCGGCAATTTTCAGGCTGACATTGTTGTCAGGGATGTCTTGCAGCCATTCCAGCAGCAAGCCGTTCAAGGTCTTCGGACCGTCGAGCGGGAAATTCAAGCCGAGGCGCTTGTTGATGTCGCGCAGGGTAGTTGTCCCCTCCAGCAGGCACTGGCCTTGCGGATTCCAGGAAAAACTGTCGGCGCGGGCCGCGCCCGGCTTGGACGTGGTGAATTCGCCAATCATTTCTTCGATGATGTCTTCCAGGGTAACCAGGCCCTGCACTTCGCCGTATTCGTCGACGATGATGCCCAGCCGCTCATGGTTTTCCTGGAAATACTGGAGCTGCGTAAAAACGTCGGTGTCTTCCGGCACAAAATAGGGCGTAGTGAGCAGCTGGCGGAAATGCTCCACCGTCAGTTCTGCTTCCTGGTTCAGCAGCGCCATCGCCTTGCGCACATGCAAAATGCCGACGATCTGGTTGATTTCACCTTCGTATACCGGCAACTTGTTGTGATAGCAGGTGGTCAGCTGGTGCTTTATGTCGTCCACCGAGGCCGACAGGTTCAGCGCCTCGACTTGCGCCCGCGGCGTCATGACGTCTTCCACCGAAATTTTTTCCAGGTCGAACAGGTTCAACAAGATGCTTTTGTGTTTTTGCGGCATGAAATTGCCGCCTTCGAGCACGATGGAGCGCAGTTCTTCCGGCGAAACCCGGTGTTCCAGCGCTTGCTTGCCGGTTTTGATATGCAGCACCTTGAGGATCGAAGACACGAACAGGTTGACGAACCAGATCACCGGCTTGGCCAATGTCATCAAGGGCTTGAGCACAAAACTGGTCGGCAAGGCAATGCGCTCGGGATAGGTCGCGCCTATCACCTTCGGCGTGATTTCGGCGAATACGATCAGGAGGAAAGCGACCGCGGCGGTGGCGATGGTGATCACTTTCTGGTGATTGCCGAATGTCGTAATGGCGATCGCCGTCACCAGGGCGGTAGCCAGGGCGTTAACCAGTGTGTTGACGATCAGGATCAGCGACAGCAGCTTGTCGGTCCGTTCCAGCAGCCACAGCGTTGTAGCGGCGGACTTGCTGCCGCGCTTGGCCAGGTGACGCAGGCGATGCTTGTTGGCGGCGACCAGGGCGGTCTCCGCCATTGCAAAAAAAGCCGACAGGAAAATGAGTACGACTAGTGCAAGTATCTGCACCCATATGGGCACGGCATCCAAAGGGTCACCGTAAAATGAAAGTTAATAAACCAACGTGTTGTAATGGTCGGGGTGAGAGGATTCGAACCTCCGGCCTCTACGTCCCGAACGTAGCGCTCTACCAGGCTAAGCTACACCCCGATCTAGCTGTCCAATGATTTGGACAGGTTTTGGGGCCGAGGCTCGCACTATGGCGAAGCAACAGTCCCCCTGCTGAATTCTCAGTGATTCCTATCCACTGCGAACGCAGATAATTGTAGCAAAGAATCTTTGAACTGACTATTTGGCAACCCGGAGATCGCCGCTGCCGCCCGTTGCGCCGCTTTCTCTGCTTCGCGCCGGGTGTAGCTGAGGGCGCCCGAACTGGTGATGGCGGCGAGGATTTCATCGAAATGCTGTTCGTCGCCGTTTTCGATGCAGCTGCGCACCAGCGCGCGCTGCTCTGCGCTGCCGTGCTCCATCAGGTAAATCAGGGGCAGGGTCGGCTTGCCTTCACGCAGGTCGTCGCCGACATTCTTGCCGATATCGCTGGCGTTGCCGGAGTAATCCAGCACATCGTCGATCAGCTGGAAGGCGGTGCCGAGCGAGCGGCCGTATTCGCCCGCGGCGTCGATCACGTCGTCGCCGGCGCCCGCAATCAGGACACCCAGCTGGGCTGCAGCTTCAAACAGCTTGGCGGTCTTGGAGCGGATCACCTGCAGGTAGTTTTCTTCGGATACGTCCGGGTTGTGCATGTTCAGCAGTTGCAGCACTTCGCCTTCAGCGATGACGTTGGTGGCGTCTGCGACGATCTGCATCACGCGTGCATTGTCGACCGCCACCATCATCTGGAAGGCGCGCGAATACAGGAAGTCGCCCACCAGCACCGAGGCGGCATTGCCGAACAGGGCATTGGCGGTCTGGCGCCCGCGCCGCAAGGAGGATTCGTCGACCACGTCGTCGTGCAGCAAGGTCGCGGTGTGGATGAATTCGATCACCGCCGCCAGCTCGTGGTGTTTTTCGCCGCTATAGCCGTAAGCCTGGGCCATCAGCAATACCAGCACCGGACGCAGGCGCTTGCCGCCGGCGCTGATGATGTATTCGGCGATCTGGTTCACCAGCGGCACTTCCGAATGCAGCTGCCGGCGAATCACCGCATTGACCGCTTCCATATCGGCCGCGATCGGGGACATCATGAATTGTGAGGATGAGGTGTTGGGAGCGGCTGACAAAATAAAACCTGTTGGAAATCGATTGTGCCGTGATTATACGATGAGCGCCGCGATTAGGGCCTGTTGCCCTTAAATTGACTCTGGCCCGAACTGGTATTGCCGCCGCAGAACAGTGCCGGCCCGGCAAGCGCCGGGCAGCACCGTTCTCGGCGGACATTGTTATCCCTTTAACTTTGCAAAGGCGGCGGCCATGGCATTGTTTGCAGGCGCCGGCGCAGCCTGCCGTTGCTGCGACAGGCGCTTGGCGTCGTTGCGGTCGGCGCGCTGTTCCGGCTTGGCGCCGGCGACCGGGGCGCTGTCGGACAGGCGCATGGTCAGTGCAATGCGCTTGCGCTTTTCGTCGACTTCCAGCACTTTCACCTTGACCACCTGGCCGGCCTTGACCACGCTGTGCGGGTCCTTGACGAAAGTATTCGAGAGCGCCGAAATATGCACCAGGCCGTCCTGGTGCACGCCGATATCGACAAAGGCGCCGAACGCCGCCACGTTGGTGACCACGCCTTCCAGGATCATGTCGGGACGCAGGTCGCGGATTTCTTCGACGCCGTCCTTGAACGTCGCGGTAGTGAATTCCGGGCGCGGATCGCGTCCCGGCTTTTCCAGTTCCTTGAGGATGTCGGCGATGGTCGGCACGCCGAATTTTTCATCGGCGTATTTGGCCGGATTGAGCGATTTCAGCAGCTTGTCGTCGCCGATCACGCCCTTGACGTCCTTCTTGATGTCGGCCAGGATCTTTTCCACCAGCGGATAGGATTCCGGATGCACCGCGGAGCCGTCCAGCGGATTGTCGCTGTTCATGATGCGCAGGAAACCAGCAGCCTGTTCGAAGGTCTTGTCGCCCAGGCGCGGCACCTCGCGCAGCCCGGCGCGCGAGGTAAACATGCCCTTCATGTCGCGATAGGTGACGATGCTCTGGGCGACGCTGGCGTTGAGCCCGGAGACACGCGCCAGCAGCGGCGCCGAGGCGGTGTTGACGTCTACCCCGACCGCATTCACGCAATCTTCCACCACCGCATCCAGCGAACGCGCCAGCTGGGTCTGGCCGACGTCATGCTGGTACTGGCCGACGCCGATCGACTTCGGGTCGATCTTCACCAGTTCCGCCAGCGGGTCTTGCAGGCGTCGTGCAATCGAGACCGCGCCGCGCAAAGAAACATCCATGTCCGGCAATTCGCGCGAGGCGAATTCAGAAGCCGAATACACCGAGGCGCCGGCTTCCGACACCACGATCTTGGTCAGCTTGAGTTCCGGCCGCAGCTTGATCAGGTCTTGCGCCAGCTTGTCGGTTTCGCGCGAAGCGGTGCCGTTGCCGATCGAGATCAGCGACACCTTGTGCTTCTCTGCCAGCTGCGCCAGCGTGTGCAGCGAACCGTCCCAGTCGTTGCGCGGCTGGTGCGGGTAGATCGCGGTGGTGTCGACCACCTTGCCGGTGGCGTCGATCACGGCTACCTTGACGCCGGTGCGCAGGCCGGGGTCGAGGCCCATGGTGGCGCGCGGCCCGGCCGGCGCCGCCAGCAGCAGCGCTTTCAGGTTGCGGGCGAAGACGTTGATTGCTTCGACTTCCGCCGTTTCGCGCAGCTTCGTCATCAGCTCGGTTTCCAGGTGCATGAAGACCTTGACGCGCCAGCTCCAGCGTACCGTGTCGCTCAGCCATTTGTCGGCGCTGCGGCCTTTGTTGCTGATGCCGAAACGGGCGGCGATGCGTCCTTCGCAAGGATTGTGCGGGGCGTCCCACTTCGGTTTTTCTTCTTCCGTATCGAGGCGCAGCACCACGTTCAGTATTTCTTCGCGGCGGCCGCGGAACAGCGCCAGCGCCCGGTGCGACGGAATGGTGCCGATGGTTTCCGAATAATCGAAGTAATCGGCGAATTTTTCGCCGGCGTCCTGTTTGCCTTCCACTACCTTGGATTCGACCACGCCGTGTTCTGTCAGGTATTCACGCAGCGCCTGCAGCAGCGCGGCGTCTTCCGAAAAACGTTCCATCAGGATCTGGCGCGCGCCGTCGAGCGCGGCCTTGGCATCGGCGACGCCAGGATTGTCGCCATTGCCGGTGCTGAATGCCGGCTTCAGGTACTTGTCGGCCTCCTGTTCCGGATTCAGTTCGGGATTCGCCAGCAGCGCATCCGCCAGTTCGGTCAAGCCGGCTTCCGCGGCGATCTGCGCCTTGGTGCGGCGTTTCAGCTTGTAAGGTAGGTACAGGTCTTCAAGCCGGGTCTTGTCTTCCGCCAGGGAGATCGCCTGCAGCAGCGCGGGCGTCATTTTCCCTTGTTCTTCAATCGAAGCCAGGATCGCGCCGCGGCGCACTTCGAGCTCGCGCAGGTAGCGCAGGCGTTCTTCCAGCAAGCGCAGCTGGATATCGTCGAGACCGCCGGTGGCTTCCTTGCGATAGCGCGCGATAAATGGCACGGTGGCGCCTTCGTCCAGCAGGGCGACGGCAGCAGCGACCTGGGCCGGTTTGGCGGCAAGTTCAAGGGCGAGACGTTGTTCGATCGAAGGCAGCATGAGGAATCTTAAGAGTGAAAATCAAGCGTTGGATCATACGCAATCCAGATAATTCCGCCAGTCTTGACAGCCCGAAAAGAAACCGCCCCGAAAATCCGTTCGGCCGGAATGCTTGTCATATCACCATATTTTTATTTCCAGGTGGTATTATTTACGCAGCCAATGCACCTGTCTGCGGACATGCTTCATAGGCCGCTGCCGGGCAAGCCTGGCCAGATGCGAGGGAATGGTTGTAAATGAAAAAGATTGTTAAATGATAATTTTTTTCTTGTTTGTCGATGAGTCAGCAAATATGCTTGTGGCCACATGCGGCGGGGCAAAAACCTAAAGCCCGCCGTTCATCAATCACACGGTAGTATTTCTTCAGGAGTCAAATATGCATCTTTCTAAACGTCTGGGCGCGGAAGCCCTTGGCACATTCTGGCTGGTTCTGGGAGGTTGCGGCAGCGCCGTGCTGGCAGCAGGATTTCCTGGCCTGGGAATCGGTTTCCATGGCGTCGCCCTGGCTTTCGGCCTGACCGTGCTGACGATGGCGTTCGCCATCGGCCACATTTCCGGCTGCCACCTGAATCCGGCAGTCACGCTCGGACTGGCTACCGCCGGCCGCTTCCCGAAGAGTGAAATCCTGCCTTACTGGGTGGCCCAGGTTGTCGGCGGCATCGTTGCTGCCGGCGTCCTGTACCTGATTGCTACCGGCAAGGCGGGCGCCGAGATCGGCAATTTCGCCGCCAACGGTTATGGCGAGCATTCGCCCGGACTGTATTCGATGAATGCGGCCCTGATCTCGGAAGTGGTGATGACCTTCATCTTCCTGATCGTGATCCTGGGAGCGACAGACAAGCGTGCGCCGGCCGGGTTTGCGCCGATCGCGATCGGCCTGTGCCTGACCCTGATCCACCTGATCAGCATCCCGGTCACCAATACTTCGGTCAATCCGGCGCGCAGCACCAGCCAGGCGCTGTTTGTCGGCGGCTGGGCGTTGCAGCAGCTGTGGCTGTTCTGGCTGGCGCCGCTGGTCGGCGCAGTGATCGCGGGTATCGTGTATCCGGCGATCTGGGGTGAGAAAGAGTGAAGTCCTGATCCTGCAGGGATGTAAAAAAGCGCGGCATGCCGCGCTTTTTTTGTTTTCCGGCTGCGGTTCTAGCTCAGAGTTCGGCGCCTGCCGCCGCTGACACGTTCTATGCTGGCGATATCCTGCCAGCTTTGCACTGCCTCGAACTGCTGTGCCTGCAGCAGCCCGCGCACCGCCGGCGCCTGATCGTAGCCATGCTCCATCAGCAACCAGCCGCCATCTTTCAGGTGGCCGGCCGCGCCGTCGACGATGCTGCGCAGAGCGCTCAAGCCATCCGCATGGTCGGTCAGCGCATCTTGCGGTTCGAAGCGCAGGTCGCCCTGCGCGAGATGGCTGTCGCCGGCAACGATATATGGCGGATTGGCGACGATGACATCGAACTGCCGGCAGTCCAGCGCGCCATACCAGTTGCTTTGCAACAGTTGCATCGGCGCCTGGTTTGGCGCCAGGTGGCGCGCGGCGTTGCGGCCGGCCACCGCCAGCGCGGCGGCGCTGACATCCAGCGCGGTGAGCTGCAGGTCGGGACGGCTGTGGGCGATGGCGACCGCGATGGCGCCGGAACCGGTGCCCAGGTCCAGCACACTTAACGCCTGCCGGGCGCCGGCAGCAGGCAGATGCTGTAGCGCCAGGTCGACCAGCAGCTCGGTTTCAGGGCGCGGGATGAGGACGTCCGGGGTGACTTCAAGCTGCAAGCCATAGAATTCGCGCTGGCCGACAATATAGGCAATCGGTTCACCCAGCAAACGCCGTTGAAACAAGGCTGACAGCCGCTGCGCCTGCGGCGCATCGATAACCTGTTCGTCTTGGGTAATCAGCTGGATCCGCGACAACTGCAGCGCATGCATCAGCAGGATGCGGTTTTCCAGCGGGTTGAGCGGCGCCTGTCTCAATACCGTGGCGATGCTGTCGCCCGCCTTTATGGCGAACGTGTCGGAAATTCCAGCCATTGAGTCGCGCCGTTCAGTAACGGCTGTTGCGTTTGAACAGCGTGGCGACCAGGATCACTATCAGCACCACAAACCACAGCAGCGACCATTGCGGGATCGACAGGCCGAGGATGGGGTCGTAAGGCGTCGAGCAGAGCGCATAAGCGTCCACCTTGAACACCGACGGCAGCAAGGTGGCTGGCGGCAGTGCGTTCATGGGCGCTTCCAGTGCATCGCGGCCGCACGAGACAGCGGGATGGGCGATGACCCACAGGTGCCAGATGGCGGTGCCGGCGCCGCCCAGCCCCGCCAGGATGCCGATCCCCGCACCGGCTTTTTGTGCTCCTGCCGGCAGGCTCGCGCAAATCAGGCAAATCAGCGCGATCGCCGCGAATGCGTAACGCTGTATCACGCACAACGGACAAGGCTGCATGTCCTGATAATGCTGCAAATATAATGCGCCGGCCAGGATGGCAAGGGCAATGAAGGCGACTGCAAGCAAAACGGATTTGGATGTTTTCATTTTTGGCTATGAAGTTGAGTCGATGAGAGCTTGTTTGCCGTGCATCTGATGCTGCCTGGGTCGCTTGGTTCCGCGCCCGCCGTTAGCATATGCGATTTTCAAATCGGCTGTGCGGCCTCTGCCAGCATTTAAAGCACGTCGCCCAGCGCCGCCAGCAAGTCGGCCTGGTGCTCCGCGGCCAGCGCATTGGTCAGTTCTTCCAGGTCGCCGTCCATGATGAAATCGAGCTTGTACAAGGTCAGGTTGATGCGGTGGTCGGTCATCCGGCCTTGCGGGAAGTTGTAAGTGCGGATGCGCTCGCTGCGGTCGCCCGAGCCGATCAGCGATTTGCGGGTCGCCGCTTCTTGCGATTGCTGTGCGCGCAGCTGGCCGTCCTTGATCCGCGCCGCCAGCACCTTCAGGGCCGACGCCTTGTTCTTGTGCTGGCTGCGGTCATCCTGGCACTCGACCACGATGCCGGTCGGCATATGCGTGATGCGCACCGCGGAATCGGTCTTGTTGATGTGCTGGCCGCCGGCGCCCGAGGCGCGGTAGGTGTCGATGCGGATATCGGCCGGATTGATGTCGACATCGCCGACTTCATCCGCTTCCGGCATGATGGCGACGGTGCAGGCCGAGGTATGGATGCGGCCCTGGGTTTCGGTGGCAGGCACCCGCTGCACGCGATGGCCGCCGGATTCGAACTTGAGCCTGGAGTAGGCGCCGAAGCCGATCACGCGCACGATGACTTCCTTGTAGCCGCCGATTTCCGATGGCGATTCCGACACCATCTCGACTTGCCAGCGGTTGCGTTCGGCGAAGCGCGTGTACATCCGCAGCAGGTCGCCGGCGAACAGCGCCGATTCGTCGCCGCCGGTGCCGGCCCGGATTTCCAGGAAAATATTGCGTTCGTCGTTAGGATCCTTGGGCAACAGCATTTTCTGCAGGTCGCCCTGCAACTGTTCCATGCGCGCTTTCGCCGCCACGATCTCGTCCTGGGCGAATTCTTTCATGTCGGGGTCGGCTTGCATTTCCTGCGCCGCGGCGATATCGGCATCGGCTTGCAGGTAAGCCTGGTACAGCTCGACCAGCGGCCCGAGTTCCGCATGTTCGCGCGTCAGCTTGCGATAGCTGTCCATGCTGGCGGTGGCGTCTTCCTGCATCAGCAGGTCGCCGACTTCGACCAGGCGATTGGCGAGTTGATCGAGCTTGGCGAGCATTGATGGTTTCATGGCGGGTTTCAGTCAGGACAAGGCGAATAAAAATGGGAGGATGCAGCGATACGCAGGACGGCGCGGTTGCTCGCGCCCATGCGGGAGGACAGGTGCGCTAACGCTTGGTGCGGAACAGTTGCGGCAGGAGGGCCGCCAGGCGCGCGCGTTCGTCGCCTTGGGCATTATGCAAAGCCTGTTGCGGGCCGTGCATGAACTTGGCGGTCAGGCCTTTGGAGAGTGCTTCCAGGACCACTTCGATATCTTCGCCCCTGGCCAGCATCTTGCGGGCACGCTCCAGCTCCAGCCGGCGCATGGTTTCGCTCGTTTCCTGCAGGTCCTGGATCAGCGGCACCACCGCGCGGTTATCGACCCAGTGCATGAATGACTGCACGCGGGTTTCGATGATGGCTTCGGCCTGCGCTACCGCTGCCTGGCGATTTTCCATGCCGGTCTGGACGATGGAACCGAGGTCGTCGACGGTGTACAGGAAAATGTCGTCGAGGCGGCCGATCTCGGTCTCGATATCGCGCGGCACGGCCAGGTCCAGCATGAACATCGGTTTGTGGCGCCGTGCCTTGACCGCGCGTTCGACCATACCGAGGCCGATGATCGGCAAGCTCGACGCGGTGCAAGAAACAATGATGTCGAACTTGCCCAGCTGCGTCGGCAGGTCGGCCAGCCGGATCGCCTGGCCGTTAAAGCGGTGGGCCAGCAATTCGGCGCGTTCCAGGGTGCGGTTGGCGACCGTCAGGGATTTCGGATTTTGCGCGGCAAAGTGCGTGGCGCATAATTCGATCATCTCGCCGGCGCCGATGAACAGCACGTGCTGGCCGGCGACGGTATCGAAAATCCGTTCCGACATGCGCACCGCGGCGGCGGCCATGGAGACGCTATGGGCGCCGATTTCGGTGGTGCTGCGGACTTCCTTGGCGACTGCGAAAGTACGCTGGAACAGCTGGTGCAGGTAAGTGCCGAGGCCGCCTGCAGCTTCTGCATGGCGCACGGCGTCTTTCATCTGGCCAAGGATCTGCGCTTCGCCCAGCACCATCGAATCGAGCCCTGAAGCCACCCGGAACGCATGGCGCACCGCATTGTCTTGCGGCAATGTATACAAGTGCGGACGTAAATCAGCGTAGGGCAGCTGGTGGTAATGCGCCAGGAAATGTGCGGTGGAATCGATAGAGGCGTCGACGCCGTGTTCGAAATTGGCGGCCGCATACAGCTCGGTGCGGTTGCAGGTTGACAGGATGGCGGCTTCATCCGACATGCTCACCGCATTGCCGCCGCTGAACCAGGCACGCGCCGCCATCACCGCCTGACCGATCTGGTCAGCCGGGAAAGCCACCTTTTCGCGCAACGAAACGGGCGCGGTGGTGTGGTTAAGTCCGACGGTTAGCAGGTGCATGGATGCGGTTGGCAGCAGGGTTGGCAACGAAACAGGGCAATATTGTTAACCCAAGATTATACTCTTTGTAGCCAAGGAGGAAATTCAAGCGTGGCCGGCGTCGGCTGCTGCTCAGGTGATGGCTGGCAAAGTTACAATAAAAGTACTGCCTTCGCCTAAAGTGCTTTCCAGCGATATCTCGCCGAAATGCCGCTCCACCACGGTTTTCACGAACACCAGGCCGAGGCCGGTGCCGTCCGAATGCGGCTGGCCGGGAGCGCTGACGCGCTGGTAGCGCTGGAACAGCTTGGCCTGGTCATGCGGCGCAATGCCAAAACCCTGGTCGGCGATGCGGCAGACTATCTGCGGCAGCAATTTCACGTATTTCAAGCGCAAGGTACAGGTAATCCGGGTATCCGGCAGGCTGTAGCTGATGGCGTTGGAAATCAGGTTGCACAATGCGCGCGCCATCAGCGACCGGTCGATATTGGTCAGGAATTCCTGGCCTTCGATATCCGTGATCAGCTCGATTTTCTTGTTGTTGGCGAGGCTCCACATTTCATCGACGGCGTCATACAGCACATCCTGGAAATCCACTTCTTCCAGCCGGTATTCGGACGACTCGGCGCGCGCCAGCTGCACGAAGTTGTCCGCCAGTCCCAGTGTCTTGCGGGCCGCCTGTTCCAGCCGCGCGAAAAATTCCTTCTGCGGCAGCGCCGAGGACGGGTTGCCTTGCAGTTCGAGCAGAGCCAGGATCGAGGCTTGCGGCGCGCGCATGTCGTGCGACAGGAAGCGCAGGGTTTCATCCCGGCTGCGTTCGGCGGCGCGGATGATGGTGATGTCGACGATGCTGACGATCCAGCCGGTCAGCACCTGATGCGCGGAGTGGCAGGGACCGCTCTTGATCAGCAGGTCGCGTCCTTGCTGGTCCTGCACCGTGGTGCCGCTGGTAAGGGTGGCTACATGCTCGAGATCGATCAGGTCCCACCAGCTGAAGACGTGGCCGGCCGCGGTGTTGCCGGCTTGCGGCGTGCTCATGTTGGAAAACAGGTAGGGCAGCAGCGCGCCGTCGATATTCCGTATGCCGGCCGCGGCGAAATAATCCCGCGCAAACTGGTTCGACACCAGCACATGGCCGTCGATGGTGGTGATCAGGGTGGCGTCCGGCAGGCTGTTCACGCTGTCGGAAATGAACTGGCGCAAATCGCGCACCCGGCGCGCCGCGACCCGCATGGCGTTGATGCGTTGCTCGAGCAAGTCTTCTACCTGCTGCGGCGCCGGTTCCGTATTCACCTCAGGCAGCAGATGCGGTTCCTGGTCCAGCAGCATGAACTCTTGCCCGAGATAGGAAATCGCCGATTCGAGGCGGATCCAGTTCCATATCGGATGGGCGATGGCGAGCGCGATCAAGGCTGCGGTCGGGGCAATCCAGATTCCCAGCGTCAACAGCAGATAGCTGACCGCCATCGTCAGCAGCATCAGGGTGGCGGTGATCAGCAAGGAGATGCGCGGAGTCCACAGCAGGTAGCTGGAAAGCGCGATCAGGACCGGCACGATGCTGAACAGCGCGGTCTGCAGCGGGCGGGCGATGCTGATCGATTTGTGGTCGAGCAGGCCGGCCAGGATGTTGGCGTTGATCTCGATGCCTGGCATGACGCCGGAAGTGCCCGATACCGGCGTCGGGAAAGTATCCGCCATGCCCAGCGCGGTGGCGCCGATCAATACATATTTGCCGGTGAAAAACTGGTCGGGCACGTCGCCGCGCAATACCGAAGCGTAAGGCACGGAACGAAAATGGCCGCTGCCGCCGGCGAACGGGATCTGGATCTGGTAATCGCGCTGCCAGCTGTCCGTCTTGTGCGGGCCGGGCTCAACCGGCGTTTCGCTCAAGCGCGCGCCTGGCAGGTTGCCATTGGCGCCGGTGATTCTTTGCCCGGCGACGCCGGCCAGCGCTACCGCAAAATGCGGCCACCATTTGTCGTCCTGGCCTTCTCGCAGAAAGACGCTGCGCACCACTCCATCCGGATCGAGCTCAAGGTGTATGTGGCCGACGCCGCGCGCGGCGTTGAGGAAATCCGGCGTCGGCGGCAGGGCTTTCAGGCCGGGGCCGGCGCTGGCGACGACAATCGGCAGCACCGTCAGCTTGCTGGCGGCAAGCGCCTTGGTCAGGGCGCGGTCATCGGCGCGCTGGCCGGGAGACTGTCCCTGTTCGGCTTCCGGCATGATCACGTCGAGCCCGATCGCCAGCGGATTGGCGTGCATGATCCGGTTCAGCAGCTTGGCGTGCAGGCTGCGTTCCCAGGGCCAGCGGCCCAGCTTGCTGATGCTGTAGTCGTCGATGGCGACGATGATGATGTCGTCGCGCGCCGGCCGCGAGTCGGCCCGCATGAACTGGTCGTACAAGGTCCGGTCAAGGCGGCCGAGGCCGTTCACGTAGCCCATGCTGCCGGCGACGATCAGCATCAGGACGGTGATCGCCATCCATTGGCGAAACGCCACTCGTTTAATGAGCGGGATGACCTGCTTGATCATGAACAGTTGGCTTGAGGATGCATGGTCGCGGCAGGCTTAATATCCGGTCTGGGTCTGGCCGCCGACATTGAGCAGGGGCGAACCGTCGCTGGTGACCCAGCGGCTGCCGATATACACTTTTTGCGAGGGCGAAAATGGACCGATGTAACCGTCGGCATCGATCGCCTTGATGCGGATGAAATAAGTACCGTTGTCCGGGCGCGGGACGACAATCTCCGGCGTCGCCGTGGTTTGTGTCAGCAGCAGCGCCGAGTAGCCGGCGTCGCGGCCGATTTCAACCACGAACGTCTGGCCTGGCTCTGCGCTCCAGCGGAATGACAGGTCGCCGTCGACCGCATCGGCAATCTTGGGAACCTGCAGCGCCGGCAGCAGGTTGAAGCGCTGCGGATCGCCGTAAGGTCCTTGGTCGCTGCCTTTGCCTTGCTCGACGATGGTCGCCACGCGCCAGAAATAAGTGCCCAGCGCCAGTTTGCCGGCATTGAATTGCGGTCCGGCCACGGCCGGCTGGTCAAGCACCAGCTGCTTGAACTCGGCATCGCTGGCGACTTGCAGATGGTAGGCTTGCGCGTTGCCGACTTCGGCCCAGCTGAACATCACATCTTCGGCGCGCGATTTGTTTTTGGGTTCAATCGAGATAGGCGGTTCGGGCCGGGCCTTCAATGTAAATGCAGTGATGTGCGGGATCCCTTGCAGGCCGCTCTGGTCGAGCGCGGTGATGCGGACGAAATACTTGCCGTCCTCAAGCCCGTTGATCTTGAGTTCAGTGCTGTCCGATTCGGCCTCGCTGACGATATTGCGCGTATCGGCATCCGTGGCGATTTGCGCGCGGTAGCCGCGTGCCCCAACCACCGGGTTGACGCTGAAGCGCACCGTGGGCCGTTCCTGCAGCTGCGGACTGCCGTTGAGCTGCGGCGCCGGCAACAGTGCGACCGCCTTGCCGACGCCCTTGGCGTTAGTGACGTTGCCTTGCCCCGGATGCAGGGTCAGCGCCGGCGCCTGGTTTTTCTTCGCCACCGCGACACCGCCGCTCAGCACTTCGGTCATGACCCTGTCGCCGACCAGGTCGACCCGGAAATCGGTGCCGCGCACGCCGGCCACCGCCAGCGGCGAATGGACTTCGAAACGGCCTTTGTTCTTGTCCAGCGGCGAGACCTTGGATTCGACCCGGCCTTTCAGCAGCGTGATTTCAGTGCGCGGACTGTTGGTATACCGTGCAGTGCGCAGCTTGCTCAGTTTTACCTGGCTGTTGGACGGCAGGGCGATATGAGATTGATCCGGCAGGCTCAGCGACAGGAAACTGTTGCTGCCGGTATTGATGATGGTGCCTTCGCTCAATGTGGTGCCGATGTTGATTTCGATCGGACGTCCATCCGCGGCGACCGCGTCGATATTGCCGGACATGGCTGCTACCTGGGCCGTGCTCGGATCGTCCGGCAGCAGCGCCACCGGAATGATGATGGCGGTGCCGACCGGGATCGTGCGGTCATTCTCGATGTGGTTGAGTTTCGCCAGCTGCACCCAGTTGTTCTTGCTGGAAGTCAGCTGCGCGGCGATCACGCCCAGGGTGTCGCCAAGCTGCGCGCGATAGGTGATAGTTGCCGCACCCACCTGCAACGCGGCCGGATCCAGCGCGGGCGGGGCAGCAAACAGCGGCGACCCTGCAAGGCAGAGCGCCAGGAAAGCCATTTTGGTGAATGTGGTGCGCATATCTGTCTATCAGCGCAACCGAAACGCGCCTTATCCTGTTAGTTGTTCTAGTCGATAACCGTAGCTATAAACCGGAGCCAGTCGATAGCCGTTTTCTGGTCGTAATTGTAACTTACTCCGTACCCGCGAGACGTGTGTATCCATGGTACGGGAAGGAATGTCGACATCGCGCGACCAGACTGCTTCCAGGATATAGGCGCGCGAAAGAGGGCGCCCCAGGTTGCGAAAAAACAACAGCGCCAGGTCGAATTCCTTTTGCGTGATCTCGATCGGCTTGCCGGCCAGGGTCAGGCGGCCTGAGCGTGTTTCAAACAGGTAATCGTTAAATACGATCTGTTCGCTCGAATTCTGGATCGGATAGGCGCGGCGCAGCAAAGCTTGCACGCGCGCCACCAGTTCGCTGCGGCGGATCGGCTTGATCATGTAGTCGTCGGCGCCGGCGGCCAGGCCTTCGACAATGTCATCCTCGCCGGAGCGGCTGGTGATGAACAGCACCGGGATGGTTTTCGGGAGTTTGTCTCTCACCCAGCGCAAGACCTCCGGGCCGCTGAGGTCAGGAACCTGCCAATCCAGGACCAGCATGTCGTAGCTTTCCCGGCGCAGCTGGTTCAGTATCTCTTTGCCGCTCTGGAATGGATGGCAGATATGCCCACTGGATGTGAGCACCTGGCAAACTAGATCGGTTTGACTGGGGTCGTCATCAAGGACAGCAATTCTCATATTTTATATATGTTAGGTGACTTCAGCGCTGGAGGCCGGCATCGGTGTTGTGGCGAATACAAGGAGTATATTAATCTTATTGCTACATTGCTGTAGATAAATATTCTATATATTTCCAGTGTCTTTCAATTGCCACAAAAAATTAAATAATTCAGCGGCGCCGGATGCGATTGGCAAAGCCCATGCCAACAATTTAACCGAAGTGGTATTTGTTTGGCGATATATGCGATCGTCATACAGTGTATGACGGGATTTGTAAAATTCCACCAGCCGTGTTGAATAACGAGAACCTGCCCCAGGCCAGCGATCCTGGCCGGTCATTGCGCGGATTGCCGCCAGCGCGGCATTGCGCTGGATCCGGCTTCAAGCCGTGCAATAGCGGCTTATGCGTCCGGCAGCACCACGTTCACGTCCAGCACTTCCAGATTGCCCTGGCGATCCAGGGAAATCTTGATGTCGTCGGCGTTCACCTTGGTGTATTTCGAAATCACTTCGATCAGTTCTTTATGCAAGGCCGGCAGGAAATCATGGCCCTGGCGGCCATTCCGTTCACGCGCAATGATGATTTGCAGCCGTTCCTTGGCCGCAGACGCCGTTTTAGGCTTGCTGTTAAACAAGAACGAGAGCAATGCCATGTTATTTCCCTCCAAAGATGCGGTGCAGGAAACCCGGTTTTTCATAGGAGGTGAACCGCAGCGCGACGTCGTCGCCGAGGAAGCGCGAGACCACGTCTTCGTAGGCCAGGGCGACATCGCTGCCCTTGATGTGGATCGCCGGATTGCCCTGGTTGGAGGCGTGCAGCACCGATTCCGATTCAGGAATGATGCCGATCAGCGGGATCCGCAGGATGTCCTGGACGTCGGTATACGACAGCATTTCACCGGCTTCGACGCGTTTGGCCGAATAACGGGTGATCAGCAGGTGTTCCTTGACCGGCTCGCCGCCGTTTTGCGCGCGCCGCGATTTTGCCTGGATGATGCCGAGGATGCGGTCGGAGTCGCGCACCGACGATACTTCAGGATTGGTGACGACGATCGCTTCGTCGGCAAACGTCAGTGCCATCACGGCGCCGCGTTCGATGCCGGCCGGCGAATCGCAGATGATGTATTCGAAATCCATCTTGACCAGGTCGTTAAGAACGGTCTCCACGCCTTCTTCGGTCAACGCATCTTTGTCGCGTGTTTGCGAAGCCGGCAAGATGAACAGGTTTTCGCAATGCTTGTCCTTGATCAGGGCCTGGGTCAAGGTGGCTTCCTTGTTGACCACGTTGATCAGGTCGTACACCACGCGCCGTTCACAGCCCATGATCAGGTCCAGGTTGCGCAGGCCGACGTCAAAGTCGAGCACGGCGGTTTTGTGGCCGCGCATGGCCAGACCCGATGCAAAACTGGCGCTGGAGGTGGTCTTGCCAACTCCGCCTTTGCCGGACGTAACAACGATGATTTTTGCCACGAAGAGCTCCTTTATGCATTGCGGGACAGAGTTTAAGAGCCACCGTAGCGTGGCGGATTACTCTGTCCTCAACTGACTAGATAAAAAGTTACAAGATCCCAGATTCGATTAATTACGGCTCGCGGAATTGAGCGATAGTACGTCAATCCGGTCGCCGCTCAGGCGGATTTGCGCCGGCTGGCCCTTTTGTTCCGGCGGCAAGCCGTTTTCGAAAGTGCGATAGACGCCGGCGATTGACACCAGTTCGGCCTCCATGCTGGCGGCAAAGATGCGCGCCGACGTGTCGCCGCTGGCGCCGGCCAGCGCCCGTCCGCGCAGCGGCGCGTAGACGTGGATGCTGCCGTCGGCAATGATTTCGGCGCCATTGTTGACTGTGGCGGTGATGACCAGGTCGGCGTCGCGCGCATAGATCCGTTGTCCTGCACGTATCGGCGTATCGATGATCATGGTGCTGGCGGCTGCCTTGGGAGGCGCGGCAACCGGCGCGGCTGGCGGCGGAGCGGCCGCCGCAGGTTCCTGGCGGGCGGCAACGACATGATCGATGCTCAGGCCGCTGGCAACGATGTCGGCTTCCAGTTCCGCCGGCGCATTGCGTACGGCAACTGCATTCAGGCGATATTTCTTCAGCAGCTCTATCAACTGCGGCCAGTCTATCGGTGTGCGCTCAGGTCCCAGTGCGGCAACATCGATGACGGCAAATTCATTGTCAAAGAAATCGGCGGTGCCGCCGGTCATTTCCTGCAAAGCGGCTTCCAGCGCCATCGGATCTGAATCATGCAAGATGGCGGAGACGGCCACCACGGTAGCAATTTTTATTTCAATCGGCTTGCGGGATTTGTTTTTGAGCATAAAGCAGTGAGGTGTATGGGCAACCAAGGCGGAAAGTACTGACGGATTGGCTTATAGAGCGTTTAGGCGGCAATTGGTTCGCTGATTAGTCTGCTTAAAGGTGTATAAAATATTGTCTTGTTTCGCGATCTTACCAAATCTCGGACGAAGATCGCGAAAAAAGCATTGCCGGTCTGTTGTTCTTCCATGCCGCTGTGTCCGGCCTGAGCCGCGGATTCCCGTGCTTTGCCGAGCGCCGGAAATGCAAAAAGGGCTTAGCCGAAGCTAAGCCCTTTTTCTGTTTTTGGTGGCCCGGGGCGGAATCGAACCACCGACACAAGGATTTTCAATCCTCTGCTCTACCGACTGAGCTACCAGGCCAAGGGACAGGAGTATAGCAAAACATTTTCGATCCGCAAAGCCCCTTGTTGAATCTTCTTGAAAAAACTTTGCGTTGCTCAATTTGTGAGCGGCAACTTCATGTCCGATCAGCGGGAAACCATATTTAACGGGGCCCGCGAGGCTTTGCAAGCGTAGTCGCTATAATGGCGAAATGAAAGATATCGCATCAATCTTGAAAAATGCCGGCGCCGCGCCGATGGCCAAATACGATATTTGCATCGTGGGCAACGGCGCTGTCGGCAAGGCGGCGGCGCTGGCCTTGGCGCAGGCAGGCTTGCGCGTCGCTTTGCTGGGAATGCCGGCGGCGCCCGCATCAGCCGCGGCGTCCGGTGCATGGGATACGCGCGTGTACGCACTGAACCATGTGGCGCGCAGCTTGCTGTCGACAGTCAAGGTGTGGGATGCCCTGGATCCGGCGCGGGTCAGCCCGGTGGAAGGAATGGCGATCAAGGGCGGGACAGACAGCGCGGCCGGCAACCTGGCGTTTGATGCTTACAATGCGCGCGTCGATGCGCTGGCCTGGATTGTCGAAGACAGCAATCTGAACCAGGCGCTGGATGCGGCGCTGAAATTCTCTTCGAATGTGGATCTGCTCAGCGGCCGCGCCAAGGCGCTGCAAGTGAATGCGGATGCGGCGTCCCTGCAACTGGAATCGGGCGAGGCCATCGGCGCCGCGCTGGTGGTCGGCGCTGACGGTGCGCAGTCCTGGGTGCGCAGCCAGTGCCAGATCGGGATCGATTACCGTTCGTACAAACAGCGCGGAGTGGTCGCCAATTTTGCATGCGAGCGGCCGCACCACGGCATTGCCTATCAATGGTTTACCGAAACCGAAGGCATCGTCGCCTTGCTGCCCTTGCCTGGGCAGCGGGTATCGCTGGTCTGGTCGGCGCCGGAGGCCCTGGCGCTTGAACTGTTGAATGAGCCATTGTCAGAACTGGCTGCTCGCCTGACGGCGCTGGCCGGCGACAAGCTGGGCCAATTGCTGCCGCTGCCGCCGGAACTGGCGCAGGCATTTCCATTGTCCCTGCTCAGGACCCATTCGATGGTGGCGCCGCGTGTCGCCCTGATCGGGGATGCAGGCCACGTGGTGCATCCGTTGGCGGGGCATGGCATGAACCTGGGTTTCGGCGATGTCGCAGCCCTGGTCCAGGTGCTGGCCGAGCGCGGCAGCCATCGCGATTGCGGCGATGCCGGCGTGCTGGCGCGTTATGCGCGCGCGCGCAAAGAAGAAATACTCTTGATGCAAATGACGACAGACGGACTGGAGCGGCTGTTCGGCTTCGATTTCGCGCCGTTGCGTCTGCTGCGCAATACGGGGTTGAACTTGCTGGATAAAGTGCCGGTCTTAAAAAGACAATTGATGGCCCACGCCTTGGGTCGGACAGCTGATAAAGAATAACTGGAACAACGATGAAAAAAACAAGCGTGATGTTGGTAGCTTTGCTGGGATTGTGGGTAAGCGCCGCCGGCGCCGAGACTCCCCAGGAAAGTGCGGTCAAGAAACTGATAGAGCCGCGCCTGGGGGATAACGTCAAGGTTGATGAGGTAACCAAGACTCCTTATTCCGGCTTGTTTGAAGTACGTGTCGGCAACGATATCTTTTATACCGACGCTGCCGCCAAGTACGTGTTCGTCGGCCGCATCATGGACGCGCAGACCTCGCGCGACTTCACCAGCGAGCGTGTAAATGAGCTGAGCAAGGTCAAGTTCTCGGACTTGCCGCTGGACCTGGCCATGAAAAAGGTCAAGGGCAATGGCAAGCGGGTGATCGCAGTGTTCGAAGATCCCAACTGCGGTTATTGCAAGCGCTTCCACAAGACTACCTTGCAGGAAGTCGACAACGTTACCGTGTATACCTTTTTGTATAACATCCTGGCGGAAGATTCCGCGGTGAAGGCCCGCAATGTCTGGTGCAGCACGGACCGCAACAAGGCCTGGACCGACCTGATGGTCGACGGCAAAGCCGCCGCCGCTGCGCCGTCAGCCTGCCAGGCGCCGAACGACAAGGTACTGGCGCTCGGCCAGAAGCTGAACGTGACCGGCACGCCGACGATCATCTTTGCCGACGGCTCCCGCACGCCAGGCTGGATCGATGCGAAAGCCATGGAAGCCAAGTTCAGCACTTTGAAATGAGCCAGGCGCCTGCCATCCGGCAGGCGCGACTTTTCTCCTTAGCCTGTCATGAGTGGTCGACCATATAGCGGACAAATCGTTGGCCTGCTGCTGGCTGCCGGCCGCGGCCGGCGTTTCGATCCCAGCGGCGCGCGCAGCAAATTGCTGCAAACGTTGCCGACCGCCGGCGGCCAGACGGTGCTGGCAACCGCTGCCGGCAATCTGGCGGCGGCGCTGCCGATATGCGTCGTCTTGCGTTGCGATGCGCCGGACCTGGCCGCACAGCTTGCCGACCATGCCTGGGCGCCATGCGCTAACGCGGATGACGGCATGGCGGCGTCGCTGGTATGCGGTCTGGAGCGGACTGCGGACGCCGCCGGCTGGATAATCGCACTGGCCGACATGCCGTATGTGCAGGCAGCAACCATCCAGGCCCTGGCGTCGGCATTGCGCCGCGGCGCTGATATTGCGGCGCCGACCTATCTCGGCCGGCGCGGCAATCCGGTCGGCTTCAGCCGCAAGCACTTGCCGCAGCTGCTGGCCTTGCAGGGCGACCAGGGAGCGCGAGGTTTGTTGCAATCGCATCCTGTCGTCGAAGTGGCGGTGGACGATCCTGGCATCCAGCAGGATATCGATACCGTCGCCGATATACGACAATCGCCGGCCTGAAGCGCGCAATCCGCCGCTCTTTTCAACGCCAGGCGACCGAGGCCGGGCCTATCAGGCGCAATCCCGCTACACTATCGTCTTTTTGCGCAGCCAGCGCTTTCCTCTCTGACGAAGTCTCCAGATGAATCCACATTTCCTGAACAAACGTATTATTCATTTACTCGGTTATGCCGGATTGATTCCGTTCGTGCTGCTGACGCTGGCATGCTGGCTGGTCAACGCCGACTGGCTGCGCGATTTCATTCGCGGGCAGCTGGCCTACGGCATCGCCGCCTTGTCGTTTCTCGGCGGGATCCACTGGGGCGCGGTGGTGCTGCGAGCCGACCTGTCGGCCGACCATACAAAAAAAGCCTTGATCTGGGGTGTGGCCCCGACCAGCATCGCCTGGTTTTCGACCATGGCCGGCGGTTTCGGCTTTGCTTTGCTGATGGCCGGGTTCATTGCCGCATACCAGGCCGACAAGCGCTTGTTCCCTTGGTATGGCTTGCCGGCCTGGTTTATTGAATTGCGTTTCAGATTGACATGTGTGGCGGTGGCGGCGCTGATGCTGACCGTGATTGCCGGGAATGTTCGAGGATAAATGATGAAGAAAAGTACTGCAAAATCGGGCGCCAAGCCAGCAATCGCCAAGTCCGCCCGCGGCAGCCTGAATTACAGCATCATCGCGGCCGATCCGGCTGCCCATCTGTTTGCGGTTACATTGAGCATCGCCGAGCCGGCCGCGGTGGGGCAGATCGTCGCCTTGCCGGCCTGGATTCCGGGCAGCTACATGATCCGCGAATTTGCGCGCAATATCGTCCAGATCCGCGCCGAGTCGAACGGCCGCAAGATCGCTCTCAAGAAACTCGACAAGCACTCCTGGCAAGCGGCGCCATGCGACGGTCCGCTGACCTTGCACTACCAGGTGTATGCATGGGACCTGTCGGTGCGCACCGCGCACCTGGACCAGACCCACGGTTTCTTCAACGGCACCAGCGTATTCCTGCGTGCGATCGGCCAGGAAAATGCGCCGCATGTCGTGGACATCCAGCGCCCGCCAGGCGACGCCTATGAAGCGTGGCGCATCGCCACCGCACTGCCGACGCTAAAAGCCAAGCGCGGCTCTTTCGGCAGCTATGTCGCCGCCAACTACGACGAGTTGATCGATCACCCGGTTGAAATGGGCACTTTCCAGCTGGCGACTTTCAAAGCGCACGGCGTGCCGCACGAAATTGCGATTACCGGCAATGTGCCGAACCTGGACCTGGCGCGCTTGAGCGCCGACCTGAAAAAGATCTGCGAAACCCAGATCAGCTTCTTCGAGCCGGCCGGCAGCAAGTTTGCCAAGCGCGCACCGATGCAGCGCTATGTGTTCCTGACGCTGGCGGTGGGAGACGGTTACGGCGGCCTTGAGCATCGCGCCTCCACGGCGTTGATTTGCGCGCGCGCCGATTTGCCGGTCAAGGGACAGGCGGAAATGAGCGACGGCTACCGCACTTTCCTCGGCCTCTGCAGCCATGAGTATTTCCATACCTGGAACGTCAAGCGCATCAAGCCGGCAGCGTTTGCGCCCTATGACCTGCAGGTCGAAAATTACACGCCGTTGTTGTGGCTGTTCGAAGGTTTCACCAGCTATTACGACGACCTGATGCTGCTGCGCAGCGGCCTGATTGACCAGCCGGCCTATTTCAAGCTGATTGAAAAAACCATCAACGGTGTATTGCTCGGCAGCGGCCGGCATAAACAAAGTGTGGCCGATTCCAGTTTTGACACCTGGGTCAAATATTATCGCCAGGATGAAAACGCGCCAAACGCAATTGTCAGCTATTACACCAAGGGTTCGCTGGTGGCGTTGGCGCTGGACCTGACGATCCGCAGCGAAACCAAGGGCCGCAAATCGCTGGACGACGTGATGCGCAGCCTGTGGCAAAAGTACGGCCGCGATTTTTATGCCGACAATGACTTGGGCGGCCGCGGCGTCAGCGAGGCCGAGGTCGAAGCCTTGTTCGATGAAGTGACCGGCCTCAAGCTGAAGCGCTTCTTCGATCGTTATGTGCGCGCAACCGATGATCTGCCGCTGGCGAAATTGCTGGCGCCGACCGGCGTCGTGCTGGCCGACAGCCGCAAGCCAGGCAAACCTTCGCTGGGCGTGCGTACCGCGCGCAATGGCGGCGACACCAGGCTGGCGAACGTTTATGAAGGCGGCGCGGCGCATCGCGCCGGGCTGTCGGCGGGTGACCTGCTGGTGGCGATTGAAGGCATCCGGGTGAGCAATAACCTGGAGGCGCTGCTGGCGCGCTACCGGGTTGGGGACAGCGTCGTCATCCATGCTTTCCGGCGCGACGAACTGATGACGTTCAAGGTCCGGCTGCTGGCCGACAGCGCACCGCAGGTCGGTTTGAAGGTAGAAGCAAAACCGGCACTGGTGCCGGCGCTGCGCACCGCCTGGCTGGCAGGGCGCAGCGGCCGTTAAGTACTTTATCTGATGGAAAAAGAAGGCCGGAGCAGTTTGTCCGGCCTTTTTTAATCGGCTTTCAAGCCATTCCAGCGCGGCGTCAGCGTGTGCTGCACGGCGAACAGGTCGAGCACGCGTCCTAGCGTATGGTCGACCATTTCCGCAATGCTTTGCGGCCGATGGTAAAAGCCAGGCAGGGGCGGGAAGATGATGCCGCCCATTTCAGTGACGCTGGTCATGTTGCGCAGATGCGCCAGGTTGAAGGGCGTTTCGCGCACCATCAGGACCAGCCGCCGGCGCTCCTTGAGGACAACGTCGGCGGCGCGCGTGATCAGGTTGTCCGACAGGCCGTTGGCGACCGACGCCAGGGTCTTCATCGAGCAGGGCGCGATGATCATGCCGTCCGACTGGAACGAGCCGCTGGCGATGGCTGCGCCGATGTCGCGCACATTGTGCACCACGTGCGCCAGCGCTTCGACTTGCTTGCGCCGCATCTCCAGCTCCTGGTGCAGGTTCAGCACGCCGGCATCGGAAATCATCAGATGGGTTTCGACGCCGGGCATCTCGCGCAGCAGCTGCAGCAGCCGCACGCCGTAAATCACGCCGGTGGCGCCGGTGATGCCGACAATCAGGCGGCGCGGCGGCTGGCTGGTTTCTGCGGCTGGGCGGCTGGACGAGACCACGTGGGGTCTCAGGCCTTCAGCAAGGTTTGCAGTTCGCCGGACTCGAACATCTCGTTCATGATGTCGGAGCCGCCGATGAATTCGCCGTTGACATAGAGTTGCGGAATGGTCGGCCAGCTGGAGTAGTCCTTGATGCCTTGGCGCACGGTCGGGTCTTCCAGCACGTTGACGGTGACGATGTTTTCAGCGCCGCTGGTCTTCAACAGCTGGATGGCGCGGCCGGAAAAGCCGCATTGGGGGAATTGCGCGGTTCCTTTCATGAACAGCACCACTGGGTTGCTGGTCACGGTTTCCTTGATCCACGCTTGTACATCGCTCATGGCAATACCTTAAAAAGTTTCAGAATACCGCCATTATATGAAAAAGGCTGTTGTGCTGCTGGCGAGTCTGCGGTCGCGAATGGCTTCAGGGCAATATTTGGCCGGGGTTGCCCGATGGAAGCGCAGAACTGTGGTGAATTCCGCACTTGTCAAGAGATTTTGACGAAAACGGCAAGTCCATGTACAATCTCAGGTTCTCCCGATTCCGCCCAGCGATTTCAAGCGTTTCTGTCGCTGAACATGGTGTTTTAGGAAAGAAATTTTTTTAATAGTCTTCAATCATTTCGATGAGGTTTCATATGTACGCGGTCATAAAAACCGGTGGCAAACAATATAAGATTGTTGCCGGCGAAAAACTCAAAATAGAACAGATACCTGCAGACATTGGCACCGAACTCACTATTGATCAAGTGCTCGCAGTTGGCGCTGGTGACACCATTAAGTTTGGTGCACCGCTGGTCGAAGGTGCTACGGTGTCGGTTAAGGTATTGGCGCAAGGTCGCCACGATAAAGTCAAGATCTTCAAAATGCGTCGTCGTAAGCATTATCAGAAGCATCAAGGCCATCGTCAAAATTACACCGAAATTCAAATCGTTTCGATCAACGCTTAATCGCGTTGCTCGACTTAACTAGATACCAGGAGTTTTAAATGGCACATAAAAAAGGCGGCGGCACTACGCGCAACGGCCGTGACTCAGAGTCAAAGCGACTTGGCGTCAAGGTCTACGGCGGTCAAGCGATCAACGCTGGCGGCATCATCATTCGTCAACGCGGCACCAAGACGCATCCGGGCGAAAATGTCGGCATGGGCAAGGATCACACCCTGTTCGCACTGATCGACGGCAAAGTACAATTCGTAACCAAGGGCGCTACCCAGCGTAACTACGTTACTGTCGTAGCAGCTTAAGTTTCTGTAAGCGTCGACACAGGCAAGGCGTCAGCCTTGTTGCGAAAGGCTCTGCCGCTGGTGGAGCCTTTTTAGTTTCTGGTCGCAAAACACTGTTCAGGCAAGCCGGAACACGCAGCGTGTCTACTCCGCTGGCGGTGGCTCACGCATGAAGCAATGGCATTTTTGCAATACAGGCTTGGGCCTGGGCTGCAACGATGGCCAAAAATCGGTAAAGTTACCCGTGTCTTTCAATAAGAATTTAACCTCCAACCTCATTAGGACCTTCGAATGAAGTTTATAGATGAAGCAAAAATCGAAGTCATTGCCGGCGATGGCGGCAATGGGGTTGCGAGTTTTTGCCGTGAAAAATTCCGCCCGTTCGGCGGCCCTGACGGCGGCGACGGCGGCGTGGGCGGCAGTATCTGGGCCGTGGCCGACCGCAACATCAACACGCTGGTCGATTATCGCTTTTCCAAAATGCACCGGGCTGGTCGCGGCGAAAACGGCCGCGGCTCGGATTGCTACGGCAAGGGCGCCGACGATATCAAGCTGCGCATGCCGGTCGGCACGCTGATCGTCGACGTCAATACCGGCGAGGCGATCGCCGACCTGACCGATCACGGCCAGGAAGTCTTGCTGGCCAAGGGCGGCGAGGGCGGCTGGGGCAATATCCATTTCAAATCCTCGACCAACCGCGCGCCGCGCCAGAAAAGCGACGGCAAGGAAGGCGAACGCCGCGAACTGCGGCTGGAGCTCAAGGTGCTGGCCGATGTCGGCTTGCTGGGGCAGCCGAACGCCGGCAAATCGACTTTCATCACCGCGGTGTCCAATGCCCGCCCGAAGATCGCCGATTATCCATTTACCACGCTGCATCCGAATCTTGGCGTAGTCCGCGTCAGCCACGAGAAAAGCTTCGTGATCGCCGATATCCCGGGCCTGATCGAGGGCGCGGCGGAAGGCGCGGGGCTGGGCATCCAGTTCCTGAAGCATTTGCAGCGCACCGGCCTGTTGTTGCATATTGTCGACCTGGCGCCGTTCGAAGACACGGTTGATCCGGTCAAGGAAGCGAAGGCAATCGTCAAGGAACTGAAGAAATACGATCAGTCGCTGTTCGACAAGCCGCGCTGGCTGGTGCTCAACAAGATCGACGTGATCCCGGAAAGCGAGCGTGTCAAGCGCGTCAAGGACTTCATCAAGCGTTTCGGCTGGAAAGGCCCGGTGTTCGAAATTTCCGCGCTGAACCGCGACGGCTGTCCAGAACTGGTGACGGAAATCTACGGTTACCTGGCAGAGAAGCGCCAGCAGGAAACCCGCTCGGAAGAGACGCACATGGCGGTGGAAGCGCAATCCATCCTGTCCATCGATCCGGACGATCCTCGCTTCAAGATACTCGACTAAGCAAGTATCCGGCGCCGGTGGCCAAGCGGAAATCAGTCCCGCTCGCCATCGGTCTATTTTTTTCCAGCCACCTTGTGCCTTCAGCCGCCGAGGCACGATAGATCAAAATATGAATTCCGTCATTCAAAAAGCCAAGCGCATCATTATCAAAGTCGGATCTTCCCTGGTGACCAATGACGGCAAGGGGCTGGATGCCGGCGCCATCGCCAAATGGGCGGCCCAGATCGCCGAGCTGCGGGCGCTGGGCAAGGAAGTCGTGCTGGTCAGCTCCGGCGCCGTGGCCGAAGGCATGCAGCGCCTCGGTTTCGACAAGCGGCCGACCAGCATCGATGAATTGCAGGCTTGCGCCGCAGTCGGCCAGATGGGCCTGGCGCAGATCTATGAAACCAGCTTCCGCGCCCACAATATCCGCACCGCCCAGGTATTGCTGACGCACGCCGACCTGGCTGACCGCGAACGCTACCTGAATGCCCGCTCGACCCTGTTCACCCTGCTGCGCTTTGGCGTGGTGGCGATCATCAACGAGAACGACACCGTGGTCACCGATGAAATCAAGTTCGGCGACAACGACACCCTGGGCGCACTGGTCGCCAACCTGATCGAAGGCGACGCCCTGATCATCCTGACTGACCAGAAGGGCCTGTACACGGCCGATCCGCGCAAGGACCCGAATGCCGAATTCGTGCATGAAGCCAAAGCCGGCGATCCGGCGCTGGAAGTGATGGCGGGCGACGCCGGCACCAGCATCGGCCGTGGCGGCATGATCACCAAGATATTGGCCGCCAAACGCGCCGCCACCTCAGGCGCCCACACGGTGATTGCCTGGGGCCGCGAAGATGCGGTGCTGACCAGGCTCGCCAGCGGCGAAGCCATCGGTACGCAATTGAATGCGCAGACCGCGCAACTCACCGCGCGCAAGCAGTGGATGGCGGATCACTTGAAAACCGCCGGCAAGGTGGCGCTCGACGCCGGCGCGGTGCAGAAGCTGCGCAACGAAGGCAAATCCCTGCTGCCGATCGGCGTCACCGCGGTTTCCGGCGAGTTCGGCCGCGGCGACGTCATTACCTGTACCGATGTCGACGGCCACGCCATCGCGCGCGGCATCAGCAATTACACCAGTTCGGAAGCGCGCCGCATCATGCGCCATCCTTCGGCGGAGATCCAGTCCATCCTGGGTTTTGTCGAAGAATCGGAATTGATCCATCGCGACAACATGGTTTTGCTCTAAGCGGCAAGACAGGTAATCCCGGATAAAAAAACGGCTCCGCAAATTGCAGGAGCCGTTTTTGCATGCGAGCAGGCCGGGCCGGTCAGCTACCCGGTTTGATTGTGCGATTGCTGCGCAGCCTGCTGCGTATATCTTCAACCTTGCCGGCCACCATGCCATCCTGGCACATATAGTCTTTGGCCAGGGCGGCATGCTGCCGGTTTCCCGATAATTCGCTGATCTGCTTCCAGGTGCTCAGGCGCGCGCGCGACCAGCTGCCGTCTTTCTGGCCGAATGCGTAGGACTTGTTTTCGTAAGTCTGGCAGCGGATGCCCTCGTAGCTGACGTTTTCCGCGCCGCCCTGGCTTTTGCTGACCAATGTGTAGCGCACCACGCCATCGCTGCCGGCCGATATCGAATTGATATCAATGAAGAAGCTCATGGTGGCGGTCGGGCTGACGTAAAACGACACCAGGTTGGCGGCTTGCGGCTGCGGCGGCATCTCGGTCTTGGCTTCTTGCCAGGATTTGCCATCGTCGAAATCATCGTCGGCCATACCTGAATTGCTCGAATTCGCACCAGCGCTGGGATTGAACGGATCGCCGGCGGCTTGCGCATGGGTTGCCACGCCCAGCAACAGCAGGCTGGCGGCAAGTAGCTGCGATATTTTTTTTGTAACGGAAGGATGAAAGGCAAAAGCCATAAAGATGCTCACTTCTTTTCGGGTTCGGCGCAGGCCGGAGGGGATTGAGTCGATGCGCGCGGCCCGTGGCCGGTACGCAGGTGACGGGCGTGATGCGGGGCATTTTGCAGCGGACGCGTCAGGAAGCGTGACAATTCTTGCAAGGCGCGCTGGTAGACATCCCTTTTGAATTCGATCACGACATCCAGCGGCACCCAGTAATCATGCCAGCGCCAGGCATCGAATTCCGGGTGTTCGGTGAGGCGCAGGTTGACGTCGCAGTCGCGTCCCACCATGCGCAGCAGGAACCAGATCTGCTTCTGGCCGCGATAGTGCCCACGGACGTCGCGCTTGATAAAATGATCAGGTACTTCGTAGCGCAGCCAGTCGCGGGTACGGCCAATGATCTTGACGTGTTCCGCCTTCAGCCCGATTTCTTCCTCAAGCTCGCGGAACATTGCCTGCTCCGGGGTTTCACCGTATTTGATACCGCCTTGTGGAAATTGCCACGAATGTTCACGCACGCGCTTGCCCCACCAGACTTCGTTCTGGGTGTTGAGCAAGATAATGCCGACGTTCGGGCGAAAGCCTTCACGGTCAAGCATGTTGTTACCTCAAAACTTTCTGCGGCGAGACGGCGCTACTGCGCATTTTGCTAGATATTCTGCTAGATTTCTTGCTTGCCGTCGTCATTGAGGAACAGGTTCATGGAGCCGCCATGGCTAGGCGCAAGGCTCTGTCCTCGCCCGACTAGGCGCGCAATCTGTCCTTGCCAGTAACAACAATGGCCAGAACATCAATCAATTGTGCAAAGAGTAGGCGCATCAGCCAGCTAATCCTTTAAAATTGAGTTGATTATAACCCTCTCTTTTTAAAAAGAATTCATCGTTATGCGCGCCTCCCGTTTTTTTATCTCCACGCTCAAAGAAGCTCCATCCGACGCTGAAATCGTCAGCCACAAACTGATGATGCGCGCCGGCATGATCAAGCGCATCAGTTCCGGCATCTACACATACATGCCGATGGGGTTGCGCGTAATCCGCAAGGTCGAGAGCATCGTGCGCGAGGAGATGAACCGGTCCGGGGCGGTGGAGCTGCTGATGCCGGTGGTGCAGCCGGCAGAACTGTGGCAGGAAACCGGGCGCTGGCAAAAATACGGCGCCGAACTGATGCGCGTCAAGGATCGTCACGGGCGAGACTTCGTGATCCAGCCGACTTCGGAAGAAGTGATTACTGACATCGCCCGCACCGAATTGCGCTCGTACCGCAAGCTGCCGGTGAATTTTTACCATATCCAGACCAAGTTCCGCGATGAACGCCGGCCGCGCTTCGGCCTGATGCGCGGGCGCGAATTCACCATGAAAGACGCGTATTCCTTTGACCGCGACCTGGATGGCCTGAAACAGTCCTACCAGATCATGTATGACGCCTACACCCGCATTTTCCAGCGCTTCGGCCTGCAGTTCCGCGCGGTGGCGGCCGACAACGGCGCCATCGGCGGCACCGGCTCACATGAATTCCACGTCATCGCCGCTACCGGCGAGGACGCCATCGTGTATTGCCCGAATTCGGATTACGCCGCCAACATGGAAGCGGCCGAGTCCTTGCCTATCTATCCGACCCGGGGCGCGGCGACCCAGGCGCTGACCAAGACGGCAACGCCAGGCAAGGCCAAATGCGAAGCGGTGGCGGAGCTGCTGCAACTGCCTTTGACGCAAACCATCAAGTCGATCGTGCTGGCTGTTGAGAAGGAAGCAACAGACAAGGAGCCGGCAAGCAAGGCGATCTGGCTGCTGATGCTGCGTGGCGACCACGAATTGAATGAAATCAAGGCCAACAAGATTCCTGGCCTGGCTGGTTATCGTTTTGCTACTGAAGAAGAGATTGTCGAGTACTTCGGTACGCCGCCAGGCTACCTGGGCCCGGTCAACACCAAGAAGCCGGTCACTGTAGTGGCGGACGTCACCGTGGCCAACATGCACGATTTTGTCAGCGGCGCCAACGAAGTCGATTTCCACTATACCGGCGTCAATTGGGGCCGCGACCTGCCCGAACCGCTGGTGTTCGATATCCGTAACGTGGTCGAAGGCGATCCGTCGCCGGACGGCAAGGGCGCCTTGGCGATCCTGCGCGGGATTGAAGTCGGCCACGTGTTCCAGCTGGGCACCGCCTATTCGGAAGCGATGAAAGCGACTTTCCTGGACGAGAACGGCAAGCCGCAATTGCTGCAGATGGGATGTTATGGGATTGGCATCACACGCATCCTGGGCGCCGCCATCGAACAGAATTTCGACGATAAAGGCATCGTCTGGCCGACCTCCATCGCGCCGTTCGAAGTGGTCCTGTGCCCTATGGGTTATGACCGCAGCGAAGCAGTCAAGGCTGAGACCGACAAGCTGTACGATGCCTTGCTGGCGGCCGGCGTCGACGTCATCCTGGACGACCGCGGCGAGCGCCCGGGCGCGATGTTCGCCGACTGGGAACTGATTGGCGTGCCGCACCGCGTGGTGATCGGCGACCGCGGCCTCAAGGACGGCCAGCTGGAATACCAGGGCCGGCGCGATACCGAGGCGACCACGGTGCCGCTGGCAGAGGTGGCCGCGTTCATCAAGGCCCGCCTAGTTTCCTAATAACAACAAAATCACGGCGCATTGGTTTTATGCGCCGTTTTCTTTGTATACTCACCGAAAAATAAAAGTATGTTTTGGGGAGTATCGATTGCGTTGGTCTCGCTGGCTTGGCTTGTTGCCCATGTTGCTGCTGCTAGGCAGCATGGCGCACGCCGGAAATCAAAAAGAAGAAGAACTGGCGGACTCGGTGCGTCTGGCCTTGTCGCGCGCCATCAACGACGCCCGCCCGCCAAAACCCCAGTTTTCTGAAATCGACCAGCGCATCCAATACTTGTACTGGCTGGGCGAAATGTCGGAGCGCCTGAAGAAGAAGCTGCCGGATGCGCAGGTGCGCATCGAATTCCTGGAAACCGCCTGGTATGAAGCCAAGCGCGCCGGGCTTGATCCCGCCATGGTGCTGGGCTTGATCCAGGTCGAATCGGCATTTCGGAAGTATGCATTGTCCAGCGTCAGCGCCCACGGCTACATGCAAGTGATGCCGTTCTGGACTCGCGTGATCGGCGACGCCGACCGCAGCAAACTGTTCAACATGCAGACCAACCTGCGTTACGGCTGTTCCATCCTGCGCATGTACATTGACATGGAGCAGGGCAACCTTTACCTCGCCCTCGGCCGCTACAACGGCAGCCGCGGCCGTCCCGAGTATCCCAACGCCGTGCTGGCTGCGTGGAAACGCTGGGAATACAAGGACGACCTGCCGATCCATACGGTATCCGCACGCAAGTAAGCATTCCCCTGCCGCCGGCATTGCCGGCGCGCGCAACAAATACCCGGTTTTTCCCATTCCTTCGACTTGCCTGGCGTTGCACGGGCAAGTCGCTCATCGCCATCCCGTTTTCTGAAGATCCGTGCTTCGCGTCATCAGCATGTAACAACTTTTGGTTACAGTTGTTACACATTATTACAAATGATTGCATGTTTCTGATTGACAACACGGAGCGATGAATGAAATTACGTATTCTGATTGCCGCCGCCATGGGAACAATGGCGCTGGCTGGATGTAGCGGTTCTAGCAATTCACTGGTCGAGGCGCCGGTCGAGCGGCCCGAAGCCAAGGTGCCCGGCAAGAACGTCATCTTCTTTTTGGGCGATGGCATGGGGATCACCACCATGACCGCCGCTCGCATCTACAAAGTGGGCGAAGAGGGCGACCTGACCATCGACACCCTGCCGGAAAGCGGCTTCGTCACCACCTATTCCAACGATGCCCAGGTAACCGACAGCGCACCGTCGATGGCCGCCTACATGACCGGCGTCAAGGCGAATAACGAAGTGATCTCGATGTCGGCCAATACCAGCGCCCGCGACGCCGGCGGCAAAAGCTACGTCAACGGCGCCGACAGCACCTGCCCGAGCGGCAACGGCACACCGGCCGACACGCTGCTGGAAATCATGAAGGCCAAGGGCTACAGCACCGGCGTCGTGACTACCACCCGGATCACGCATGCGACGCCGGCCGCGACCTATTCGCACATCTGCCATCGCGACGGCGAAAACAATATCGCCGCCCAGCTCACGCCCAAGGGCGCCGGCTTCAACAGCAAGCTGAGCGACGGCGTCGATGTCATTTTCGGCGGCGGCCGCCGGCATTTCCTGCCGAAAGCCGATGCCGACAGCAAACGCAGCGACAGCCGCGACCTGGTGGCGGAATTCAAAGCTGCCGGCTATACCTATGCCAGCAACTTTGCGGAATTCGACAAGATCGGCGCCGCGACGCCGAAAGTGATCGGCCTGTTCCACAAGGATCACATGACTTACGACCTCGACCGCGACGCCGCCAAGGAGCCGAGCCTGGCGCAGATGACAAGCAAATCGATAGACCTGCTGAGCAGCAAGAAGACCGGCTTTTTCCTGATGGTGGAGGGCGGCCGCATCGACCATGCATTGCACGCCACCAATGCTCGCCGCGCACTGCAGGAAACCGTGGCTTTCGATGACGCGATCAAGGCCGCGCTGGACAAGATGCAGCAAGTCGATCCGGGTTTGAAAAACACCCTGGTGGTGGTCACCGCCGACCATGACCATTCGATCCTGCTGAACGGCTACGCCAAACGCACCGGCAAGACCACCAGCAGCGAACCGGGCGTACTCGGCCTGGTGAAAAATGTTGCCACCGGACAGCCCGAGCGCGACATCAACAACAACCCTTATACCGTGATCGGTTTCGGCAACGGCCCGAACCACCTGGCTGCGCGCGGCGCTTTGTCCGACATGCAGGTGGCTGACAAGGACTACATGCAAGAGTCGGTGGTCCCGACCGAAGCCGGCGGCGAGACCCACGGCGGCACCAATGTCTTCATCGGTGCGCAGGGCCTGGGCGCCGAGAATATTCGCGGCGTGCTCGACAACACCGAGGTGTTCGGCCTGGTGAAAAAGGCCGTCGGCCTGTGATGCTTCCAGCGAAATGAATTTGCCGAACACATACAAAGGTCAGAGATGAAAATGATTAAACTAGCCAATAAGCCATCCAGCAAGCAATTCCAGCGCCGAATCCATCAATGCGCCGCACTGTGCGTATTGTCGCCGCTGTCTTTACTCTTCAGCGCGAACGCCATGGCGGCCGATGCCGCTGCGAAAAACGTGATCTTCTTCCTGGGCGACGGCATGGGTCCCGTTACCGTGACGGCCGCGCGCATCTATGGCCATGGCGAAGCAGGCCGCCTGACCATGGAAACCTTGACCCGCACCGCACGCGTCAAGACCTTCTCGCTGGATGCCCAGACCACCGACAGCGCGCCGTCAATGGCGGCGTACATGACCGGGGTCAAAATGAAGAACGACGTGATCTCGATGTCTTCCGACACCAATGCCTTCGACGCCAACGGCAAGCCGTACCAGACCAAGGCCGATTCCACTTGCGTGGCCGGCAACGGCCAGCCGGTGCAAACGCTGCTGGAATTGGCCAAGGGAGCAGGCAAGGCGGTCGGCGCGGTCAGCACCACGCGCATCAGCCATGCGACTCCTGCCACGACTTATGCCCATGTCTGCAACCGCGACGCCTACAACACCATCACCGAGCAGGCGACGCCGGGCGCGGCGCGCTACAACACGGCGCTCAAGGACGGCGTCGATGTCTTGCTGGGCGGCGGCTTGCGCCATTTCCTGCCGAAAAGCACGCCGGGCAGCCAGCGCAACGACGAACTCGATGCGCTGGGCATGTTCAAGGCGGCCGGTTATACCTACGTCGCTTCGGGCAGCGAACTGAAGAGCGTCAATCCGGCCGGCGTCAGCAAACTGCTGGGCCTGTTCAGCGCCAGCGACATGGATTACGAACTGGACCGCGTCAAGAAAAACCTGAACCAGCCTAGCCTGGCCGAGATGACCGAAAAGGCCATCGGCGTGCTTAAGAAAAATCCGAAAGGTTATTTCCTGATGGTGGAAGGCGGCCGCATCGACCATGCATTGCACGGCACTAATGCCAAGCGTGCGCTGGAAGATACGCTGGCGTTTGACGCCGCGATCAAGAAGGCGCTGGAACTGGTCGATCTGAAAGATACCTTGATCGTGGTGACCGCCGACCATGACCACGCGATCGGTTTCAACGGCTATCCCAAGCGCGGCAATCCGATCCTGGGCAAGGTGACCAACTACTACGACGGCAAGCTGGCCCTGGCTGCGGACGGCAAGCCCTACACCACGCTGGTGTTCGGCAACGGTAGCGCACCGCGCCGTCCGGAAGACGGCGACCTGACCAACGTCAATACGGAAGCCGATGACTACCTGCAGCAGGTCGGCGTACGCTTTGCCGGCTCGCCTGGTTCCGAAACGCATGGCGGCGGCGACGTGATGCTGTTTTCCGCCGGCGCCGGCAGCGACAGTTTCAAGGGCACGTTTGAAAACATCAAGGTGTTCGGCAAGGTAAAGAATGCGCTTGGCCTGTAATGTTTTTTCTTAAGTGATGTTCAAGCCGCCACCCGGATCGATAGATCCGGCGTTGGCGGCAATTTTTTTGGCGGAAAAATGATTTTCTTGAAAAATTTGACGAGCGGCCTGAAGGCTTCGATAAGCGCGCTGCTGTTGTTGTCGGCCGCGCCAGCCGTGCTGGCTGCAGTCAGCGCACCCGACCAAAACCTGCAGGTGCAGCACTATTCGATGACATTGGGGCGCGATGGCGTCAAGCGCGAAACGACTTTCACGGAGCGTCTGTACCGGCGCAACGACCAGGTATGGACCGAGCGCCTGATCGCCGCCGAAACCGCGGACGCCGCCGATCAGCACGACCACGGCGGACATAACCACCCGGATGCCGGCAGTTCGCCGATGTGGGTGCGGCGCCAGGCTGACGGTTCGCTGGATGCGCGCCTGGTCGAGCGGCACCAGCGCCGCACCGTCAAGGTCGATTCCCAGTATTACGGCAATATCGGTTTCAACGGCAATTGGGGCAGCACCTTCTACCTGAGCGATCCGCAAAGCCTGAAAAGCATGCGGGCCGTCGGCGCCGTCAAGGACGGGATCCAGCGGTACGAGAGCAAGCGCGGCGACTTGACGGTGCAGGTCAGCTGGGATGTCAAAGGCCAGTATCCGCGCCGGGTGGAGTCGTTCGATGCGCATGGCCTGGCGCGCCGCCAGACCCTGGTCAGCGTCATCGCCGCGCCGCCGGTGCTGCCGTGGAAGACCTTGGCCGGCTACGCGGAAATCGACTATTCGGATCTACTCGATTGACGCCGGATGCTGCAGATACAAAAACGCCCGCGTGCTGCGGGCGTTTTTGTTTGGCACTCAGGGCGGCGGGTTTGAATCAAATCCAGCTAGGCCCTAAGCATTATTTCAAGTGATCGGAAATGAGTTTGGTCATTTCAAACATCGACACTTCTTTTTTGCCGCCAAAGACAGCTTTCAGTTTTTCATCAGCAATGATATTGCGTTTGTTTTCTGGATTCTGCAGTTTGTGCTTCTTGATGTATTCCCAAACCTTCTTGGTAACTTCCGTGCGTGGCAGCGGAGTAGCGCCGACAACAGCAGCCAGGACAGCCGATGGCGTCAATGCTTTCATGAATGCCGCGTTAGGCTTGCGCGCTGCTTTCGGAGCGTCGGCTTTTTTTACTGCAGGCTTGGCTGCCGCTTTGACCGGAGCTGCTTTGGTCGCTGCTGGCTTCTTTGCTGCAACTGCTGGTTTTTTGGCTGTGGCCATCTTTGAGCCTCCTTCAGGGATTGTGAAAAAATGCGTCAAGCACGCATCGCTAATAGTGTTGCGCTTTTCCTGGCGATGCAAGCGTTTTTTATGGGTTTGTGCGGGATTTGATACGGAAGCGGAACCCCCGGCCTGACTGGGGAAACGACCGCTTGGCGGGCTTTTGCGGCGGGTTGCCGGAATTCGGGCAAGGTAACAAATGCCCGCCGCTGCCGGCCGGCGGCTTCCCGCAATCGGCGCAAATAGGCGAAAAGCCTTGCAAGTCAATGACTTGCAAGGCTTTTCGGGGGATTGCGGCAGTCCTGGCGCGTGTTTAGCGCATGCCCGGCATCATGCCTTTCATGCCGCGCATCATTTTCATCATGCCGCCGCCTTTGAGTTTCTTCATCATCGACTGCATTTGGTCAAATTGCGACAGCATGCGGTTGACTTCCTGCACCTGGACTCCGGCGCCGATGGCGATGCGGCGCTTGCGCGAAGCCTTGATCAGTTCCGGTTTGGCGCGTTCCTGGGCGGTCATCGAATTGATGATGCCCTCCATCCGCCGCACCTGTTTTTCCGCCTGGTCCATATTGGCGCCGCCGGCCGCCTGCTGGAATTGCGCCGGCAATTTATCCATCAGGTTGGACAGGCCGCCCATTTTTTTCATCTGGCCGAGCTGCGCCTTGAAGTCGTTCAGGTCGAATTTTCCGCCGCCCTTGATCTTGTGCGCAAGATCCTTGGCCGCGGCGACATCGACGCCTTTCTGGGCTTCTTCGACCAGGGCCAGGATGTCGCCCATGCCGAGGATGCGGTTGGCCATGCGGGTCGGGTCGAAGGCTTCCAGTCCGTCCAGTTTTTCGGCGGTGCCGGCGAACTTGATCGGCTTGCCGGTGATATGCCTGACCGACAGCGCGGCGCCGCCGCGCGCATCGCCGTCCAGCTTGGTCAGCACGATGCCGGTCAGCGGCAGCGCGTCATTGAACGCCTTGGCGGTATTGATGGCATCCTGGCCGAGCATGGCGTCGACCACGAACAGGGTTTCGATCGGCTTGACGGCGGCATGGATCGCGCTGATTTCCTTCATCATCGCTTCGTCGATGCCGAGCCGGCCGGCGGTGTCGATGATCAGGACGTCGTGATAATGGCGCTTGGCGTAGTCGAGCGCGGCCAGGGCGATATCGACCGGCTTGTCGGTGGTGGCGGTCGGGAAGAAATCGGCGCCGACCTGGCCGGCGACGGTCTGCAGCTGGCCAATCGCAGCCGGGCGGTAGACGTCGGCCGAAACGGTCAATACCTTTTTCTTCTTTTGCTCGCGCAGGTATTTGGCCAGCTTGCCGACGGTGGTGGTTTTACCGGCGCCCTGCAGGCCCGCCATCAGGATGATCGCCGGCGGCTGGGTGGCGAAATTCAGCTGCGACGCCTCGGGACCGAGATCGGCCCCCATCAGCGACGCCAGCTCGCGCTGCACCACGCCGACCAGGGCCTGGCCCGGCGTCAGCGATGCAATGACTTCTTCGCCTAGCGCTTTTTGCTTGACGTTGGCGATGAACTCGCGCACGGCCGGCAAGGCGACGTCGGCTTCCAGCAAGGCCAGGCGGACTTCGCGCAGCATGTCTGCGGTGTTGGTTTCGGTGAGGCGCGCTTCGCCGCGCATGGTTTTGACGACTTTGGCGAGGCGTTGGGTAAGATTGTCGAGCATGATGGGTAACAGCGTTTCCAGAAGAAGTGCGTGGTTAATGTGGACCGTTTTCGCATCATCAATACCCTGATGCGCATTAAAATGGCCACGATAATGCATGTAAATAGCCATTTTACCCGATGCGGGCCGAGGCCTACCCCGGAATAAAGGCCGCTGCCCGGGGATGGCTGGAGATGATGTACAAGATGCAAGAAATGATGGCCGGCTTGTCCGGCCAGCCAGCCACGCCGTTTGAGCACGCCGCGCAGACGCCACATGTTGTAAACTTATACGATGCAAACATATCTTTTCGTTCTGGTGGCGCTGCTATATATAGGCTGCACCTTCTTGCCGTCGAGCCGACGCCAGACCATCTCCATTGTTGTCGCCGTCGCCTGGGTGCTGCATGGCGGCGTGCTGTGGTCCGACGTGGTCGGGCCGGAGGAACTGCGGGTCGGGTTTTCGATGATGTTGTCGGCGACCTTATGGGTATCGGTCGCCGCCTACTGGCTGGAAAACCGCAACTACACGTTGGACGGCCTGCGGGTCCTGGTGCTGCCGATGGCGGCGGTGGCTGCGGTGCTGCCGGCCATGTTCCCGGGGAACATGGTGGCGCTGAACGGCAAGTCGCCGGTGTTCCTGTGGCATATCGTGATTTCCATCCTGGCTTACAGCACCCTGACCATCGCCGCATTCCACGCAGTGCTGATGGTATTGCAGGAATCGCGCCTGCATACCCGTCCGGGCGGGGCGAAAGCCGGCTGGTTCGGCGTTGCGCTGGATCGTCTGCCAGCCTTGCTGACCATGGAAAAGCTGTTGTTTCGCCTGATTGCTTTCGGGTTTTTCTTGCTGACGCTGACGGTGCTGTCAGGGGTGGTGTTTTCCGAGGAGCTGTTCAACAAGGCTTTCAAATGGGATCACAAGACCATTTTCACCATGTTGTCATGGGCCCTGTTCGGCCTGTTGCTGGCGGGCCGCAAGTGGCAAGGCTGGCGCGGCCGCACCGCGCTCAGTTTTACCTTGACCGGATTTGCCGTTTTGCTGCTGGCGTATGTAGGGAGCCGTTTTGTGCTTGAAGTTGTGTTGCATCGGGTATTGGTATGAAACTGATCATTTTAATTGTCGTCGTATTGGCTGTGATTGTCTGGCTGCAGCGCCTGAAAAAGAATCTCGGCCGGGATCGTTCCGCCTCGGGCGGATCGACCTTTCAAAATGGCCCTGCAGCCTCGGCCGCCGGCGCTTCGCCACAGGCCGAAGCCATGGTGGCTTGCGCCCATTGCGGCATGCATTTCCCGGCATCGGAAGCGCTGGCCGATGCTTCCGGCGCGGTTTTTTGCAGCACGGAACACCGCCGCCTGCATGCTTCCTGAACTCAGTCCACTTTGAGCCGTCATGCTTATTCCATCTCGAGCCGGCGCTTGATAGCGTCCGGCCCGCGATTACCCGATCCATTGTGAGACAGGACCCGCATGGCTAGTTCCACCCTCACCCCGCTGAACGGTAAACCGGACACTTTCTGGCGTACGCTCCAGACTTTCAATGTGACCCGAATCGTGGTTGCGATGGTGATGCTGGCCTATCTCAGCACCCAGAGTAAAAACGAGACCTGGTTCTCGCAGCTGTTTACCAATCCGCAGACCTGCAGTGTCTACCTGCTGTGCGCCGCCATTTTCACGCTCGTCACGGCGTATTACCACCGCCATTACATGGCGCAGATAGTGCTGCCGATCACGGTCGACATGATCGCGGTATCGATCTTGTATATAGGCGCCGGCGGCGCCAAGGGCGGCCTGGCCATCCTGTACCTGTTCCCCCTGGCCGGCGCGGCAATCCTGGCGCCGCTGCTGGTGGCGCTGTTGTTCGTGTCGATTGCGACCATCGTGCTGCTGGCGGAAAGCGGCTACCAGATCCTGCAGTCGGCGCCGGATGCCTCTAGCCTGCAAGCCGGGTTGTATGGCGGTGCTTTCTTTTTTGCCGTGCTGGTGATCAACCGGCTGGCCGACAAGCTGATCAAGCAAGAGGAACTGGCGACCCAGCGCGGCAGGGACCTGCGGGTGCAAATGGATATCAACCGCATCGCCATCAAGGATATGGGCGACGGCCTGCTGGTGGTCGATCCGCTTGGCACCCTGATCATGGCGAATCCGGCGGCGGAGCGCATGCTGGGTCTGTCCTTGTCGGATGAGGAGCAGCAGCACAAACTGAGCGATTATGCGGTGCTGGCGCCGATAACCGATGCCTTGTTTGCCTGGGAATCGCGGGTAAGCGACCTGCCGCATGCGGTTTCACCGGCGGTAGGGGAGGCGGTATTCGTCACCATCAAGCATACCGATGACCTTGGCCAGGACGCCGCGGCCATCGACTGGAGCGGACGGCGCGAGCTGGCGGCGCATTTGAAAGTGCGCTTTGCGGCAGTCAGGATGCGCGAACTGAGCGAGTACCGGGCGGTGATCTTTTTGCAGGATGTCAGCGAAATCGAGAACCAGGCCCAGCAACTGAAACTGGCCGCCATGGGCCGCCTGACCGCCAGCATCGCCCACGAGGTGCGCAATCCGCTGGCTTCGATTTCCTATGCCGCCACCTTGCTGGCGGAAGAGGCTGCCGACGAGGCCGAGGCACGCCTGCTGACGATCATCGAAGACAACGTAGCGCGCCTGAACCGCATGATTGAGGATATCCTGAAGCTGTCGCGCAAGGCGCAGCGGCAGCTGGAGCCGATCTTGCTGGCGCCCCTGCTGCAGGAGATCGTCAGCGATTTCAGGCAGACCCATGCGGTGGCGCCGGCCGCGATTGACTTGCAGATCGATGCCGCGGACCGGCAAAGCGTGTGGTTCGACCCTTTGCACCTGCGTGAAGTCGTGACAAACCTGCTGTCGAATGCGGTGCGTTACGCCAGCGGCCGTCCGGGCGGGATGCGTTTGCAGGTCATGTCTAGCGTCGCCGGGCGCCTGGAACTGCACGTGCAGGACGATGGCGAACCGATTTCGCCGGCGGTGCGGGCGCACCTGTTCGAACCGTTTTACACCACCTCCAGCAAGGGTACGGGGCTGGGCTTGTTTTTAGCGCGCGAGTTGTGTTTGAATAATGGCGCGTTGCTCGATTATGAATACCGGCATGATGTCCAAGGACAGAATTCCAGCCATGTGAGTGGCCGTTTTGTTATCGCGTTTGCTGCCCATGACCCTGTGTCTCCTGCTGATTAGAATTGACTGAAAAAGACGAATGCCATGAGCTCACCCCGTATTCTGGTTGTTGACGACGAAGCGCACCTGCGCGAACTGCTGGAAATCGCCTTGGTCAAGATGGGGCTGGATGTCGACAGCGCCGACAGCCTGTCCGCGGCGCGCAGCCACCTGGCGCAAAATGACTATGCGCTGGTCCTGACCGACATGCGCCTGCCGGATGGACTAGGGATCGAGCTGGTGCGCGAAGTCAGCGCCGGCGAAAAGGTCATACCGATTGCCGTGATTACGGCCTACGGCAGCGCCGACAATGCCGTCATGGCGCTGAAGGCTGGGGCTTTCGATTACCTCTCGAAGCCGGTGGCGCTGGACCAGCTGCGCTTGATGGTGCAATCGGCGCTGCGCATCGGCAAGCCGGGCGAAACCCCGCGGCCGGCGGCGGACTCGAAACTGCGCGCCGGCGCCGGCTCGGCGTTGCGCCTGATCGGCCAGTCTGCCGCCATGCAGGAATTGCGCACCCAGATCGTGCGTCTGGCGCGCAGCATGGCGCCGGTGGCGATCACCGGCGAATCCGGCAGCGGCAAGGAACTGGCCGCGCGCGATATCCATGCGCTCAGTCCGCGCGCGGACAAGCCCTTTGTCGCCGTCAATTGCGGCGCAATCCCGGAAGCCCTGATGGAAGCGGAGTTCTTCGGCTACCGCAAAGGCGCGTTTACCGGCGCCGCCGACGACCGGGACGGATTTTTCCAGGCCGCCAACGGCGGCACCTTGCTGCTGGACGAGGTTGCCGACCTGCCGCTGGCGATGCAGGTCAAGCTGCTGCGTGCGATCCAGGAACGCCGCGTGCGCAAGGTCGGCGCGACAGTGGAGGAGGCGGTGGATGTGCGGCTGGTCAGCGCCACCCACCAGAATCTGGCCGAGTGTGTCGAATCAGGTAGATTTCGCCAGGATTTGTACTATCGTTTGAATGTTATCGAATTAAAGTTGCCGCCGCTGCGGGAGCGGCTGGATGACATCGGTTTGCTGGTCGCCGCGATCCTGGGGCGCCTGTCGGCGTTTACGCCGCAGGCCGAACAGGTGACGCTGGCGCCGGCGGCGCTGTCGGCTCTTTGCGCTTATGCGTTTCCTGGCAATGTGCGCGAACTCGAAAATATCCTGGAGCGGGCGCTGGCGTTCGCCAATGACGGCGTAATCGAGGTGGCGGATCTGGGTTTGAAAGGGCTTGGCCAAGGACGGCCCGCGGAAGCGCCGGACCTTGCCGATCATTATAGCGAGGCCATGCTGGCGGCCGGTGCGCCGGCGAACATGGAGCCGGTTGTTGCCGGTGCGTCGGCACAGTTGAGCGGCGCCGAACTGCCGTCGTCGCTGCCGGACTATCTTGACGATATCGAGCGCGACGTCATCCGGCAGGCGCTGACGCGTACGCATTTCAACCGCACCAAGGCTGCCGACCTGCTGGGCATCAGCTTCCGCCAGCTGCGTTACCGGATGCAACGATTGTCGATCCACGAGCAAGATTAGGGCAGGTAACAATGACGGAGCAGCAGAAACCGTTTCCTCCATGTTTTGAAATCGGCGCAGACGGCTGGTGCCGTCCCGATGAAGTCGTGCGCCAGTCTTCTCCCAATTGCGACGCCAGGCCGGAGGGCTGCGTCGCCGATCTGCTGGTGATCCATAACATCAGCCTGCCGCCGGGGCAGTTTGGCGGCTCTTATATTGCCGACCTGTTCGGCAATCGCCTCGATTACGATGCGCATCCCTATTTCGAGCAACTGCGTCCGCTCAGGGTTTCTTCCCATTTCCTGATACTGCGCGACGGCGGGGTTGTGCAGTTTGTCTCCGCCAATGACAGGGCCTGGCATGCAGGGGTGTCATGTTTCGAAGGCCGTGAACGCTGCAACGATTTTTCAATCGGGATCGAACTGGAAGGCACCGACTTCGAACAATTTTCCGCGTTGCAATATCATGCGCTGGCGACATTGACCCACGCCTTGCAGTTGCGTTACCCTCTCGCCGCGGTGGCCGGACATGAGCATATTGCGCCCGGCAGAAAGACCGATCCCGGTCCGTTTTTTGACTGGACCCAATACCAGCAAGCCTTAGCCGGGCATGCACCAAAAACGCCAGACGAACCTGCGCTGCGCTTTCCCGCCATAGACAAAAAAGTCAATTGAATAGTCTCTTTTTGAATATAAAAAAGATCCTACTTTTGGATTGCATCGGCGAGTTCTAGGTACTACAATTAGTAGAAATCAAATCCAGAAAACTATATGTAGTGTTTTTCCGTACTTCGTCCTTGGTTTGCTTTGCATGGTCTGTCCACCTATGTGGTGTTTTGTTTTTGTACTCACGTCAGTATAAATGCAGGTGTCGGACAGGCTGCTCAGCAGCCTCTGGGTTTGCTGCCGGTCTTCGTCAACCATTCTTTTAACGCTGGTTTTCTCTTTTTTTATCTTATCTGGGCATCGGTCGCGAACGCCTGTCGACAGGTAGTCGGTGCACGAATGACTGATGCAGCAATGGCAGTATCTGAACCATCAACGGTTCCAAGGTTCTAAATTAATCACAGCAGGCGTCATTGTTTCGCCTGCTTTCACAGTCTCGGGAGGCTCAGTGCAATCTACTCAAGAAATTTCCGTTAAATCATCGGCCGAAATCGCTGGTGTTCAGCCATCAACCGGCAGCGGTTCTCCCGTCAAGGTATCCAGCAGTTTCGGTGACTACCGAATCATCCGCCGCAATGGCGCCGTAGTCGGTTTTGAACCGTCCAAGATCTCGATCGCCGTCACCAAGGCATTCCTCGCCGTCAATGGCGGCCAGGGTGCGGCATCGGCTCGGGTGCGCGAACTGGTCGAGCAGCTGACTTCGAACGTCGTCGCCGCCTTGGTGCGCCGCCAGCCGAACGGCGGCACTTTCCACATTGAAGACATCCAGGACCAGGTCGAACTGTCCCTGATGCGTTCCGGCGAACATGACGTGGCGCGTGCCTACGTGCTGTATCGCGCCAAGCGCATGGAAGAGCGCTCGCAGCAGCAGACCGGCGCCAAGCCAAGCGTAGCCGGCGCGGAATTGTTCGTGACTGAAGACGGCCAGCGCCGCGCGCTGGACATGGACCAGGTGCGCGGCCTGATCACCGCGGCTTGCATCGGCCTGGAAAAACACGTCGACGCCGAAGCCATCCTGGCCGAGACCGTCAAGAACCTGTACGACGGCGTGCCGGTTGAAGAACTGCACAAGTCGGCGATCCTGGCAGCGCGTGCGCTGATGGAAAAAGACCCTGCCTACAGCACGGTCACTGCGCGTCTGCTGATGCACACGATCCGCAAGGAAGTGTTCGGCAAGGAAGTGGCGCAAGCCGATGCTCCCGCCGAATACCTTGAATATTTCCCGAAATTTATTAAAAAGGGTATTGAAGCCGACTTGCTCGATGCCAAGCTGGCGCAATTCGACCTGAAAACACTGGGCGAAGCATTGAAGCCGGAGCGCGACCTGCAATTCGGTTACCTAGGCCTGCAAACCCTGTACGACCGTTATTTCCTGCACGTCCGCGATATCCGCATCGAAATGCCGCAAGCGTTCTACATGCGGGTGGCGATGGGCCTGGCGCTCAATGAAGTCAACCGCGAAGCGCGCGCCATCGAGTTCTACAACCTGCTGTCCAGCTTCGACTTCATGAGCTCGACGCCGACCCTGTTCAACTCCGGTACGCAGCGCTCGCAGCTGTCGTCCTGCTACCTGACGACGGTGGCCGACGATCTCGACGGCATCTACGAAGCAATCAAGGAAAACGCTCTGCTGGCCAAATATGCCGGAGGCCTGGGCAACGACTGGACCCCGGTGCGTTCGCTGGGCGCCCATATCAAGGGCACCAACGGCAAGTCGCAAGGCGTGGTGCCGTTCCTGAAAGTGGTCAACGACACCGCGGTGGCGGTCAACCAGGGCGGCAAACGCAAGGGCGCGGTCTGCGCCTACCTGGAAACCTGGCACATGGACATCGAGGAATTCCTCGACCTGCGCAAGAACACCGGCGACGATCGCCGCCGTACCCACGACATGAACACCGCCAACTGGATTCCTGACCTGTTCATGAAGCGCGTGATGGAAAAGGGCGAGTGGACCCTGTTCTCGCCAAGCGACGCGCCGGACCTGCACGACAAGGTCGGCAAGGCTTTCGAGGAAGCGTATACCGGCTACGAAGCCAGGGCCGCCCGCGGCGACCTGCGCCTGTTCAAGAAGATCCAGGCGCTGGACCTGTGGCGCAAGATGCTGTCGATGCTGTTTGAAACCGGCCATCCATGGATCACATTCAAGGATCCATGCAACATCCGTTCGCCGCAGCAGCACGTCGGCATGGTCCACAGCTCGAACCTGTGCACCGAGATCACGCTCAACACCAATGAATCCGAGATCGCCGTATGCAACCTGGGCTCGGTCAACCTGCCGGCGCACATGAAAGACGGCCAGCTGGATCACGCCAAGTTGCAGAAAACCATCAATACCGCGATGCGCATGCTGGATAATGTTATCGATATTAACTATTATGCAGTGAAGAAGGCGCGCGATTCCAACCTGCGGCACCGCCCGGTTGGCCTCGGCATCATGGGTTTCCAGGATTGCCTGCACATGATGCGCGTGCCTTACGCTTCGCAAGCTGCGGTTGAATTTGCCGACAAGTCGATGGAAGCAGTCTGCTACCACGCCTACTGGGCGTCGACCGAATTGGCGCAAGAGCGTGGCCGTTACAGCAGCTATCGCGGTTCCCTGTGGGATCGCGGCATCCTGCCGCAGGATTCCCTGAAACTGCTGGCGGAAGAGCGCGGCGGCTATCTGGAAGCGGATATGTCGGAGTCGCTGGACTGGACCGAACTGCGCGGCCGCATCAAGGAGTTCGGCATGCGCAACTCGAATTGCGTGGCGATTGCACCGACAGCGACCATCTCGAACATCATTGGCGTATCGGCCTGTATCGAACCGACCTACCAGAACCTGTACGTGAAATCGAACCTGTCGGGCGAATTCACTGAAATCAATGAATACCTGGTGCGTGACTTGAAAGCGCGCGGCTTGTGGGACGAGGTAATGATCTCCGACCTCAAGTACTTCGACGGCAGCCTGGCCAAGATCGACCGCATTCCGCAAGATCTGCGCGATATCTACGCCACCGCATTCGAAGTCGAGCCGTCCTGGCTGGTGGAAGCGGCGTCGCGTCGCCAGAAATGGATAGACCAGGCGCAATCGCTGAATATCTACATGGCGGGCGCATCCGGCAAGAAGCTGGACGAAACCTACAAGCTGGCATGGCTGCGCGGCCTGAAGACCACCTACTACCTGCGCACCATAGGCGCGACGCATACCGAGAAGTCGACATCGAAAACCGGCGCCCTGAATGCCGTTTCGGTAGATGGCGGCGCCAGCGGCGGTGCGGCGGCGACATACGGCACAGCTGCTGTTGCAGCCGCGCCACAGGAACTGGATGGCCCGGCATGCACCATGCGCCCAGGCGATCCAGGATTCGAAGAGTGCGAAGCCTGCCAGTAAGCCGGTGATTTGAGGGCAGGGTTCAGGCGATGCGGCAGCGTGGTGAAACAGGCCTGCGTGCAGCACTCGCCGAGCCTTCTGTCCTTGACTGGCTAGAGATAAAACGTAGCAATTGCAAAGACAAGTAGGGTGGGCAGGAAATCTACCCACGCGTTACCGAAACAAGCGCAGCGATCAATCCGAGGTCGCACGCGGGCACAGCCGCCCACCCTACGAAAGATAAAGGAATAAAGAATGCTCTCCTGGGATGAAGAAAAAAGTTCGGCCCCTCGTACCCCACCTATGCCGGCGCAACCGGCATTTGCTCCTTCGGCGCGTCCGCAGATGTCCGATACCGCTCTCAACCCGGCGTTGATGGGACAGGCCGCCGCGCCTGCGGTTGATGTCAGCCACCGCGTCAATGCCGCGGACAAGCGCATCATCAACGGCCATACCGACGTCAACCAGCTGGTGCCGTTCAAGTACAAATGGGCCTGGGACAAGTACCTGGCCGGCTGCGCCAACCACTGGATGCCGCAGGAAATCAACATGCAGCGCGATATCGAACTGTGGAAGAACCCGAACGGCCTGACCGAAGACGAGCGCCGCCTGGTCAAGCGCAACCTGGGATTCTTCGTCACCGCCGACTCGCTTGCCGCCAACAATATCGTGCTCGGCACCTATCGCCACATCACCGCGCCGGAGTGCCGCCAGTACTTGCTGCGCCAGGCTTTCGAGGAAGCGATCCATACCCACGCCTATCAATACATCGTGGAATCGCTCGGCCTGGACGAAGCGGAAATCTTCAACGCCTATCACGAAGTCAAATCGATCCGCGACAAAGACGAATTCCTGATCCCCTTCATCAATACGCTGACCGATCCCGAGTTCAAGACCGGCACTACTGAAAACGATCAGAAATTGCTGCGCTCGCTGATCGTTTTCGCCTGCATCATGGAAGGTCTTTTCTTCTACGTCGGCTTCACGCAGATCCTTGCGCTAGGCCGCCAGAACAAGATGATGGGCGCTGCGGAACAGTATCAATACATCTTGCGCGACGAGTCGATGCACTGCAATTTCGGGATCGATCTGATCAACACAATCAAGATGGAAAACCCGCATTTGTGGACGCCGGAATTCCGCGACGAGATCAAAGCGTTGTTTTTAAGCGCAGTAGAGTTGGAATATCGCTACGCAGAGGATACAATGCCGCGTGGAGTGCTCGGTTTGAATGCGCCAATGTTCAAAGGCTACTTGCGGTTCATCGCAAATCGCCGCGCGCAACAGATCGGACTGGATCCAATGTTCCCTCAGGAAGAAAATCCCTTCCCCTGGATGAGCGAGATGATCGACCTGAAAAAAGAACGCAACTTTTTTGAGACTCGTGTAATCGAATATCAAACCGGCGGTGCACTGAACTGGGAATAAAGGCTTCAGATCTCGGACAAGAATAACGAGGTGGATGGAAACCTGCAGCGCTTAGTACTATAAAAAAGTCTGCAAACTAAAAGGTGATTTCCAAATTTAATGAACAGCCAAAGACAGAAACGTACTTATCTGTTGTCGCCGCTTACCCCGATTCAGTCGGGTTTGGCGGCGTTTTCTTTGGAAAAACCAATCGTTTTGTAACAGAATTCCGACGCTGGCATAGCCGCCAGCGTTTTTTTGGCCAAGGATCGCAGCCGAGAGGTGGTGCGAATTCTTCCTCCCAGCCCGGAAGCTGGGAAAAGATCCTGGCCAATAATGGCTGAAGTGCTGCATCAATGAGGGGATGGAGCAGTTCAGCTGGTGCCGAATTCATTAGCGCAAGCAAAGTTGATTGCGCCGATGAATAATCCGCCGTTCCCATCGCGATGGGTTCGTCGGGTTTCCAACTTGGAGCTTGATTTTTTCCATCACGTGAAGGAGAAACAAAATGGCAACAGCAGCAAAGAAACCCGCAGCGAAGAAACCCGCTGCGAAGAAAGCAGCCCCGGCTAAGAAGCCAGCAGCTAAAGCAAAACCAGCAGCAGCTAAGAAACCAGTTGCTAAGAAAGCTGTAGCAGCGAAAAAGCCGGCAGCCAAGGCAGCAGCAAAACCAGCAGCCAAGAAACCGGTTGCCAAGAAAGCTGTCGCGGCCAAAAAGCCAGTAGCTAAGAAAGCAGCAGCAAAACCAGCAGCCAAGAAACCGGTTGCCAAAAAAGCTGTCGCGGCCAAAAAGCCAGTAGCTAAGAAAGCAGCAGCAAAACCGGCAGCAGCCAAGAAGCCAGTTGCCAAGAAAGCTGTCGCGGCCAAAAAGCCAGTAGCTAAGAAAGCAGCAGCAAAACCAGCAGCCAAGAAACCGGTTGCCAAAAAAGCTGTCGCGGCCAAAAAGCCAGTAGCTAAAAAAGCAGTAGCAGCCAAGAAGCCGGTTGCCAAGGCAGCAGCGAAACCAGCGGCAAAAAAGCCGGCAGTCAAGAAAGTCGCGGCTAAGCCAGCAGCAAAAAAGCCGGCAGCTAAAGCAGCAGCGAAACCTGCTGCAGCGAAGCCAGCTGTTAAAAAGGCCGCAGCGAAACCTGCAGCCAAGAAGCCAGCTGCAAAGCCAGCAGCAGCACCAGCAGCAACAACAGTGCTGAACCCGGCAGCAGCTTGGCCGTTCCCAACTGGCACACGCCCGTAATTAGCGTTTGCCGGCTTGCCTGATTAAGTTCAGGCATATCGCCCGCTGTATGGCCTAGCGCCCTACAGCGGGTTTTTATTTGTGGCGACGGATATCATGAGGCGCAGGTAGCACCGCGCGCCTGGCGGCCGGCATATGCCCGCGCAAGCGGGCCGCCAGCCAGCCCGAAATTGCTGCTACGATAGCCAGCTGTCGGGGCCGTTCTTTTCTTAAGCCTTGAACTGCGGCGCTCACCCGCATTCCCGACTTACATCTTGTGCCCGAATTCGGGTAAGTTATGAATATATGGACCGGCGCTGATGCCGGTCCGCCTGAATCGCTGCTTCATCTGGAAAGGGAAACACGTTGTGTTGCAGAACATTTTCACCTTGATTATCGAAACTATCGCCAGCGTCCTGGGCGGTGTCCTGTTGCTTCGGTTCTGGATCCAGGCGGTGCGGGTGCGGCCGCCGCAACAGCTGGCGCAATTCATTTTTACCTTGTCTGACTGGGCCGTGCGGCCGATGCGGCGCTTGTTGCCCGGAGTAGGGGGCTATGACTGGGCCAGCCTGATAGGCGCGGTCGCGGTCGCCGTCATCTGCATCCTGCTGGAACTGGGTGTCAGGTCGGCGCTGAGTGCTTCGCTGATCTTCAGCTTGTCGGCGCTGCTGTTTTTCCAATGGGTATTCTACGGGCTGATCGCATTGCTGATCATCGAGGCGATCTTTAGCTGGGTGAACCCGAATGCGCCCCTGGCACCCTTCGTACGGGCGCTGAATGAGCCGCTGCTGCGGCCTTTGCGCAGGATTATCCCTCTGATCGGCAATATCGATCTGTCGCCGCTGGCGGCGCTGATATTGTTGCGGGTGGTTCACCAGCTGGTAATTTATCTGATCATGTCAGTGGCATGAACCAAAAGGCGGGCGCCGCATGGTGCTCCGATGTTGCCGGCGGCGTCAGGCTGGCGCTGCAGGTGACGCCTAACGCCAAGAAAAGCCAGATCATCGGCCCCCTGGAGAATGTGCTCAAGCTGCGCTTGCAGGCGCAGCCTATCGAGGGCAAGGCGAATGAAGCGCTGGTACGCTATCTGGCCGAGCTGCTGGATGTGCCGCGCAGCAAGATCACCATTACCCACGGCCATACCAACAAGCGCAAGATCGTCGAGGCGCACGGCCCGGCATTGACAGCCGAAGCCGTCATGCGCCGCTTGCTGGCGTTGACGCAGTAAGCGCCGAAGAAGGAAAAACGGCTTCCGATGGTGAGTCGGAAGCCGTCAGGAGCGTGCCCGAATGGATGCCGGTTCAGGCGTCCATCTGGCTTTGCAGGTAGTTTTGCAGGCCGACCTTGTCGATCAGGTCAAGCTGGGTTTCCAGCCAGTCGATATGTTCTTCGGTATCTTCAAGGATTTCCTTGAACAGCTCGCGCGATACATAATCGCCCGCCTTTTCGCAGGCAGCGATGCCATCCTTGACCGTCTTTTGCGCGCCTTGCTCCAGTTTCAGGTCGCATTGCAGCATCTCCGGCGTCGATTCGCCGATCATCAGCTTGTGCAGCGCTTGCAGGTTCGGCAAGCCGTTCAGCATCAGGATGCGGTCAATCAGCTTGTCGGCGTGCTTCATTTCGCCGATGGATTCTTCGTATTCCTTCTTGCCGAGTTTTTCCAGGCCCCAGTGCTTGTACATGCGGGCATGCAGGAAGTACTGGTTGATCGCTGTCAGTTCGTTGGTCAGCTGCGCGTTGAGCAGCGTGATGATTTGTTTTTCGCCTTGCATGGGAACCTCGCTGTGATGGGATGCGGAGCGCTCGGGGATCAAGTCGGGGGATTCCTGGACTGTATTCCGGCTTCTCACGTGATCGGCGCGTCGTGTAAACGATATGCGGCCGAAATCGCAGCCATGATAGCGCATGCGATAAGCTTTTTCATCATCGGGTAGCGCGAATCATTTTCATTGTGATTTGTGCATCAGCGCGACAATGCCGGAAAAGAAAAAAGCCCACACATGTCGACATGCGCGGGCTCCTGCAGGGGCGACGTCCGATTGCCGGAACGCTTATCCGGCGATCGGCCTACTTGGCGTCCGGATCGGTGACAAAGCCGATTTTGCCGAGGCCGCCGGATTGGGCCGCGGCCATCACCTGGGCCACTTTTTCATATTGCACCGTGCGCGCCGCGCGTAAGTGCAGCTCGGGCTGCGGCTGCTTTTGCGCTGCAACGGCAATCCGCGCATTCAGTTCGTTGCGGTCCACCGCTTCATCGTTCCAGAACAGCTTGCCGTCGGCGTCGATGGACAGGCTGATGTTTTCCGGCTTGGTCTGGTCAGGCTGGTTGGTAGCGCGCGGCAAGTCGATTTTTACCGCATGGTTCATCACCGGGATGGTCATGATGAAGATGATCAGCAGCACCAGCATCACGTCGACCAGCGGCGTGGTGTTGATCTCCGGATTGAAATCGTCGTCCGAATCGGACAAGGAGCCCATGCCCATCATGCACCTTTCACGGCGACCAGTTTGGCGCCATTGTTCGAACCGTTCGAATGGTCCGCCTCGTTGTTGCTGGAACGGGAGCCGGTAACGAACAGTGCGTGCAGGTCAAAGCCGAATTTGTTCAGTTTGGCGATGATGGTCTTGTTGCCGCGCACCAGGGCGTTATAACCGAAGGTAGCGGGGATCGCCACGGCCAGGCCGAGGGCGGTCATGATCAGCGCTTCGCCGACCGGACCGGCGACCTTGTCGATGCTGGCCTGGCCGGAAGTGCCGATCGACACCAGTGCATGATAAATGCCCCACACGGTGCCGAACAGCCCGACAAAAGGCGCAGTGGAGCCGACCGAAGCCAGCACCGCCATGCCGGCCTGCAGTTTGCCTGAAACCTCGTCGATGGCCTGGCGCAGAGAAAGCGTGACCCAGTCGCTGACCGAGAGCTGATCGTGCAAATGTCCCTTGTGGGCGGCGTGGTGGCGCATCGAGGAGACGCCGGCCTGGGCCACTTCGGCGAACGGATTCTCGGTGCCCAGCGTGGCGATGCCTTCCGGCAGGCTGGTGGTATCCCAGAACTGGTGGCCGGCGGCGTGCGCGGCGCGCTGGAAGCGCAGGATTTGCAGGGCCTTGGTCAGGATGACGTACCAGGACGCAATCGACATCGCCACCAGCAGCACGGCGACGCTTTTAATGACGAAATCGCCCTGGCCCCAGAGCGCTTCCAATCCGTACGGACTTACTTCCATGATGAACTCCTCTTGTATCTGTGAATTGAGTGCTGCAGCGCTCGGCTGGACGCCGAAAGCGCCATTGATTAATTGGATAGCTGGAAATTGATAGGCACGATGGCAAACACCGGCAGCGGCTTGCCGTCTTCCATATAGGGTTTGAACAATGCCCGCATCACCGCTTGTTTGGCGGCGTCATCGAGGCGGCTGGAGCCGGAGGATTTTTGCACCTCGACGCGCTCGGCATGGCCTTTTTCGTTGATCAGGACGCGGATGACCGACTTGCCTTCCTCGCCCATGCGCTTGGAGACGGCAGGGTATTTCACATCGGGCGGCTGGAGATACTCGACGCCGGAGGTGATGGTGCGCGGCTGGGGCGGGGCGGTGGGCGGCGCCGGTGGCGCAGCTGCGGCCGGTTCTTCACGTTGAGGCGGCTGCGGCGCCGGCGTCGGCACCGATATGGCGGTTTCCGACGGGGTAGTGTTGACAACCGGCGTTGGGCGCGGCGGCGTAATGTTCTTTTTTACGATAGCGACGGTTTTGGGAGTAGCAGGCTGTGGCTTGGGCGGCGTCGGTTCAGGTGCTTTTTCGGGGGTGATGAAGCTGGCGAAGATTTCTTTCGGTACGGCCTGCGCGGCCTGGTGGATCAAGCCGCTTTTCAATGCCCAGAAAAATGCAACGTGAAGCAGCAGGATGGTGCCCAAGGGGCCGATGCGTTTGATCTTTTTCCACGCAAGCGCAGGGGAACTGATTGTTGCTGACGACATGGTTGCGCTGATCCTGCTGGGTACTAAGCAGCTTGTATGTTTGGTTGAAATACCAATGCTTGAACGTGACGCAAGGCAGCTGGAGCGCGGTTATCCAGGCATTCGCGCAATACGCTTTTCGCGCAGGAATGGCACTTCCCGCAGCAGGTGGCAATCCCCAGGTTCTCGCGCAATTCGGACATGGAAGACATGCCTGAATCGACTGCCTGCCGGATTTTCCGATCCGATACGTTATTGCAAACACAAACGATCATTTTGTACCTCACTGCCATGGTTAAAAGGCAGATTAAGAAATAAAAGTCCGCCGACAAAGATGTTCTTGCGGCGGTTGGCTGTTACTGCGCGATGCTTCTTCAACAGATCCGGCTTGCGGTCCCGAACCTGCTGAACAGGCTGTACTTCTCGGGCCGTGGCATCGTACTCTCTACTACCGTGCCCCACTGCTCCGACAACTGCAGGCAGGTTGCGCGTAATACCGGCGCCAGGTTCGGCAGATCCGCCAGCGCCTTCAAATGCCGTTCGATCACCGAAGCCAGTTTGACGCAACCGCTGATTTCCTGGCTGTTGGCGGTGTACTGCGACATCAGGTGCAGCACCGCCGAGACCAGCAGCTCCGGCTGTGCCGGTGCGCCGTTTGGCTCCACAAAAGCCGGGTTGATTTTCTCCGATACCATCAGCACTCCTATATCAGTATCTCGCTGGCTGGCGCTTGCTGCGGGCGGGCTGGTGTTGGACCAATTAAAACTGCCTTGCTTAAGCGGTCAGGATCAGCTTGTTCAGTTGCGTCAGCCGCAGCTTGTAAATCCGGCCGCCGTGATCGATTTCCAGTTCGCGCATTTGCTTGAACAGATCCTGGCTCTTGATTCGCGTGACTGCTGATGCAACTGACTTCGTGATGCTGGACACAGGGGTTTTCTCAACTTGTGTTTCGCGTCGGATCGTCTGGCTCATTATAGTCCTTTCTGTAAATGCGAACAATTCGTATTTGTATTATTCGTCACCTGAGCAGGGAATGCAAGCGTTTTTAGCGCATCTGTTGGCTTAACCTGGAAAAGATGTCAAGCGGGAAATATCAGCCGCACCTTGCCTGTGATGCACATGGGCAAGGTTGCTTCCAAGAGGCTGATTTTTTGGGGCGGGGATGGCGGCAGAGAGTCTGCGCTGCCAGAAGTGAAACAAGCGCAAAGATTGCGCTTGTTTTATTAAAACCTTGCCGAGGACGGCGGGCCGGCGGTCATTCCGCCTTTGGCTTGGCGGCTTCGCGCCGGTTGAATCCGGCCACCATGTCAAAGCGGAACAGCCGGCATTCCAGCGCGCCATTGAAGAAAGGCGTCTTGCGCGCTTCTTTCAGGCGCAGCAGCTTGGGCAAACCGAGGTCGGCCGAAAACAGGAATATGCTCCAGCCGGCAAAGCGCTGTTTCAGCGTAGTGCCGAATGCGCTGAAGAAAGCAGTCAGCAAGTCGTCGCTGCTCAGGGTGCTGTCGCCGCGCACGCCGATCCGTTCGCCGTAAGGCGGATTGGTGAGCATGATGCCGTGTTCTGCGTCAGCGGGCGGTTTAACTTCCTGCGCCTCGATCTGTTTGACCGGCACTTCAAACAGGATGCCGGCGTTGCGCAGGTTGTTGGCCGCGACCTGCACCATGTCGCCGGAGATGTCGCTGCCGAAGATGGTCGGCGTGGCGGGCAAAGGATTCGGCTTGAAGCTGCCTTTGATCGCCAGCCATTTGGCGCTCTCGAAATCGTTGAATTTTTCAAAGGCAAAGCGGCGGCGGGCGCCAGCCGGGATGCCGGCGAGGATCTGGGCGGCTTCCACCAGGATGGTGCCGGAGCCGCACATGGGGTCGAACAGGACAGTGCCCGGTTTCCAGCCGGAAGTGCGCAGCAGGCCCGCGGCAAGGTTCTCGCGCAACGGCGCGTCGCCGGTTTCGGCACGCCAGCCGCGCTTGAACAGGGCTTCGCCGGAGGTATCCAGGTACAGGGTAAAGTTATGGGCATCGAGGAAGCCGACGATACGCATGTCCGGCGTGCCGGTGTCCACCGAAGGCCGTTCATTGCACAGGTCGCGGAAACGGTCGCAAATGCCATCCTTGATCTTGAGCGTGGTGAATTGCAGGCTGCGCAGCGGCGATTTCACCGCGGTGACGTCAACCCGGATGGTGTGGCTGACCGGAAACCAGCTTTCCCATTCCTGTTCCAGCGTCATGTCGTAGATATCGTTTTCGTTCTTGTACGCGCCATGCGTCAGGCGCAGCAGCACCCGGCTGGCGATGCGCGAGTGCAGGTTGATGCGCCAGGCGTCGCTCAGCAGGCCGGAACAATGGACGCCGCCCGGCACCTGGTTATGGACCTTGAGGGTGACGGCGGGTGCGCTGAACTGCGCTATTTCATTCAGTTCTTCGGCCAGAGCGGCTTCCAGCCCGCGCGGGCAGGGGCAAAAATAGGAATGCGAATCCGTTGATAGATGTGACATGGGGTACCCTTTATCCGTTGATACTGCAGTTGCACCTGGCTACCTTGATTAGCCAGGCGGTAAGAAAAATATATTTATCTGGCGAATGCACGCTCTACGAAATCGAGCCGGTCCTGGCCCCAGAACGCTTCGCCGTCGACGACGTACCAGGGCACGCCAAAGATGCTGGCGGAAATGGCTTCCTCGGTAAAACGGTCGAATTCGCTCTGGACGCTGGCGGTTTCCGCCGATTTCAGCAAGGTCTTGCCGTCGTGCCCCAGTTCCGAGGCGATCGCGGCGAGGGTGGCGTGGTCGGCGATATTGCGCTGTTCGGCCCAGACTGCGCGCATTATAGCGCCGGTCAGCGCCAGCGCGGCTTCCGTGCCGTGCGCAAGCTGGCTGGCGATGATCAGTTTTGCGGCGTCGTCGCTCTGCACCGGGAAGAAAGCCGGTTGCAGGTTCAGCGGCACTTGCAGATATTCGCTCCAGCGCCGCAGCTCTTCCAGCCGGTAAGCCTGGCGCTGGGGCGCCCGCTTGGCCAGCGGCAAGCCGCCGGAGGTGTTGAAGACCTTGGACAAGTCGCAGGGTTTTAATGCGATCTTGACATCGTATTGCCGGGACAGCGCCACCAGGCGCGCATGGCCCAGGTAGGCGAATGGCGAATGCGGCGCAAAATAATATTCACAGAGCTTGCTCATGGCTGATCCTCGGATGGGCTTAGAACGGTTTGACAACCACCAGGATAACGATGGCAAGCAGCAGCAGGACCGGGACTTCATTGAACCAGCGGAACCAGACATGGCTGCGGGTATTCGCCCCGTTTTCAAATTTTTTCAGCAGGCTGCCGCAGGCATGGTGGTAGCCGATCACGAGGATCACCAGGAACAGTTTGGCATGCAGCCAGCCGTTGCCTGGACCTTTGCCTATGCCATAACCCAGCCACAGCCAGGCGCCGAACACGACCGCCGGCACTGCCAGCATGCTGGTGAAGCGATACAGCTTGCGCGCCATCAACAGCAATCTGCTGGTGGCTGCGGCATCGGTTTCCTGCGCCAGGTTGACCAGGATCCGCGGCAGGTAAAACAGGCCGGCAAACCATGATGCGATGAAGACAATATGCAGCGATTTGATCCAAAGCATGGCGTTCCTTTTTTTGATTATTGCGGGAAGGGTGAATGCGGTTGCGGATATCGGACAATAGCTTAAACGGGACCAGGGTTTTCTGCTCTGGTCCGCAAACAAAGAGTCTGCGGCGGCGGTATCGGCGCGGCCGCCGCACGCCGCATTTTATTCGCGTACTTCGCCGTGCCCGAACACCACATATTTTAGCGAAGTCAGGCCTTCGAGGCCGACCGGGCCGCGCGCATGCAGCTTGTCGTTGGAAATGCCGATCTCGGCGCCCAGGCCAAATTCGAAACCGTCGGCAAAACGGGTCGAGGCATTGATCATGACCGATGCGGAGTCGACTTCACGCAGGAACCGCATGGCGCGTGAATGGTTTTCGGTGACGATGCTGTCGGTGTGCTGCGAAGAGTAGGTGTTGATATGGGCGATAGCTTCATCCACATCGGCAACGATCTTGACCGACAGGATCGCCGCCAGGTATTCGGTGCGCCAGTCTTCCTCGCTGGCGGCGGCCAGGTACGGATAACCGGCGAGGATGGCCCGCGCTTCTTCGTCGGCGCGCAGTTCGACTTCCTTGCCCTGGTACAGCTTGGCCAGCTGCGGCAAGACCTGCGGTGCGACCGCGCGCGCCACCAGCAAGGTTTCCATGGTGTTGCAAGTGCCATAACGATGGCATTTGGCGTTGAAGGCAATCTTCGCGGCCTTGTCGAGGTCGGCTTGGTCGTCGATATAGACGTGGCAGATGCCGTCGAGATGCTTGATCATCGGCACCGTGGCCTCCTTGATCAGGCGCGCGATCAGGCCCTTGCCGCCGCGCGGCACGATGACGTCGACGTATTGCGGCATGGTGATCAGGGCGCCGACCGCGGCACGGTCAGTGGTGTCGACCACCTGCACCGCGTCTTGCGGCAGGCCGGCGCCGGCCAGGCCCTCTTGCACCAGCCTGGCCAGCGCCTGATTGCAATGATGGGCTTCCGAGCCGCCGCGCAGGATGGTGGCGTTGCCGCTCTTGATGCACAGCCCGGCAGCATCTACCGTGACGTTCGGCCGGGCTTCGTAAATGATGCCGATGACGCCCAGCGGCACCCGCATCTGGCCTACCTGGATGCCGGTAGGACGGTATTTCATGTTCGAGATTTCACCGATCGGATCGGGCAGGCTGGCAATCTGTTCGAGCCCGGCGACCATGGTGGCGATAGCCTGCTCCGACAGCGTCAGGCGATCCAGCATCGCCGGCGCCAGGCCGTTGGCGCGCGCCGTTTCGAGATCGATCTGGTTGGCGGCGCGCAGCAGGCCGGCGTCGCGCCGGATGGCGGCGGCGATCAGGCTCAGCGCGCGGTTCTTGACCGCGGTGTCGGCGCGCGCCATGGCGCGCGATGCGGCGCGTGCGCGTTGTCCGACTTCGGTCATGTATTGTTGGATATCCATATGCTCTATCAAGTATGTGCGACTTTCAAACCTAACTGCAGCAATGCATCCCAGGCATCGCCGGAAAAGGCTTTTGCACGCAAGCCTTTCACCATCTTGTCGACTTGCGCCGCATCCTTCAGGGCCGCTTCCAATGTCGCCAGGCTCAGGCGCCGCAGCGCCGGTTCCATCAGTCTCTCACGCGGTCCCCAGATACGGTATTCCTTCAGCAGCGCGGGAATCGGACGCCCCTGGCTGGCAGCCGATTTCAATTTCAGCAAGGTGCGGATTTCCTCTGAAACCGCCCACAACACCAGCGGCAGCGCTTCGCCTTCGCCTTTTAATCCATCCATCATCCGCACCAGGCGCGCCGCATCGCCGACCAGCATCGCTTCGTTGAGCTTGAATACATCATAGCGCGCGACGTTGAGCACCGCATCGTGGCACTGTTCGAAACTCAGTTTGCCGGGCGGATGCAGCAAAGCCAGCTTCTGGATTTCCTGGTGCGCCGCCAGCAGGTTGCCTTCGACCCGGTCGGCGATGAAATCCAGCGACTGGCGGTCGGCGCTCTGCTGCTGGGCCGCCAGCCGCACGCCGATCCAGTTCGGCAGATGCGCCCGCTCTACCAGCGGAATATCAATATACACCGCGCTCTGTTGCAGGGCGGCGACCCAGGCCGCCTTTTGCGTCGCCCAGTCGAGCTTGGGCAGGGTGATGATGGTGACGTTGTCGGGATTGAGCGTCGCCGTGTAGTTTTGCAAAGCCTGGCCGCCGTCCTTGCCCGGCTTGCCGGTCGGGATGCGCAGCTCGATCAGCTTTTTATCGCCGAACAGCGATTGCGACTGGTTGGCGGCCAGCAGCTCTCCCCATTTGAAGCTGCGGTCGACCACCAGCACGTCGCGCTCGCTGCAGCCGTTGCTGCGCGCGCTCTTGCGTATCTTGTCGGATGCCTCCAGCGCCAGCAGATGCTCGTCGCTGGTGATCACATACAAGGGCGCCAGGGTTTTGGCCAAATGGCCGTCCAGCGCGTCAAGCCGCAGTTGCATGCACCGGCCCCGGTTATTTGGAGGGGGCCGGGACTGGCGCCGCAGTTGCCGCTGGCGTCGCCTCAGGCTGGGTCGGCTGGGCGGTCTTGATGGCGGCCAGGCGGCGCAGGACCTGCTGCACCATGTCTGTCTGCATGTCGCGGTACAGCAGCACTTCTTCCGCTGCCTTCGACAGTTCTTGCGACGAGTTATAGCTGATGTCGCGTTTCAGCGTGATCTGGGTGGCCGGCAGCAATTCCTTCTTTTGCGCGTCGATAACCCGGAAAGTTAGCCGGTAATACAGCATGTACTCGCTGGCCCGGCCTGAACTGTTGGTGGTCAGCACGACTTTTTCACGGGTCTCGGCCAGCACATCCAGCGTCGCCTCGGCGCCCTCGGAAGAGGTCAGCACCTGGGTATTGCCGCTGGCCAGGATGTTGCGTTTCAGCTCGATTCCCAGCGGCGAGTTGGCGCCGAAGGTCATGTACAGCGACTTGAATGGCAGGTTGGCCGTGCCGCGCAGATGGAAACCGCAGGCGCACAGCAGCGCGGTCATGGCCAATATCAACGGCCAGCGCAGCCAGTTGCGGGAATCGGCGGGCATTCTGAGAGGCGTTCTATTCAACATTCAGGCATTCCTTGTTTCAAGATTCGAGGCCGGACCTGGTGGTCCGGCGATACGCGAGGTCAGGCGACGATATTGACCAGTTTTCCCGGCACCACGATGATTTTCTTCGGCGCGCCTTCGAGGTATTTCTGGACGCTCTCGTTAGCCAGCGCGGCCGCCTCGATGCTGGCCTTGTCGGCATCCTTGGCGACGGTGATGCTGCCGCGCAGCTTGCCGTTCACCTGGATCATCATTTCGATTTCGCTTTGTTCCAGCGCCTTGCCGTCCACCTGCGGCCAGCTGGCGTCGAGGATGTCGCCATGCACGGCGGCAAAACCGAGCTCCTGCCACAGCGCGTGGGTGATGTGCGGCGCTACCGGATTGAGCACCCGCAGGAAAATCGACAAGCCTTCGGTCAATACCGCATTGCTGGCCGGCGACTGGTCGAGTTTGGCGGCTTCCAGGGTGTTCAGCATTTTCATGCAGGCCGACACCACGGTGTTGTACTGGATCCGCTTCAAGTCATGGTCGGCTTGCTGCAAAATCTTGTGCACTTCGCGCCGCAAGGTTTTCTGCACATCGTTCAGGCCGGAAAAATCCGCGGCTGCGCTCGGCACGATGCTGGCGGCGCGGGCGTAGCTGAAGGTCCACACCCGGCGCAGGAAACGGTTGGCGCCTTCTACCCCGGCGCCCGACCATTCCAGGGTTTGTTCCGGGGGCGAGGCAAACATGGTGAACAGGCGCGCGGTGTCGGCGCCGTACTGGTCGATCTGGGCTTGCGGATCGATGCCGTTGTTCTTCGACTTCGACATCTTTTCGGTGCCGCCGATTTCGACCGGCTTGCCGTCGGTTTTCAGGATGGCGGTGAGCGGCCGGCCCTTGTCGTCGAAGGTCAGTTCGACATCTTCCGGGTTATGCCAGGTCTTCTTGCCGCCGGCGTCTTCGCGGAAATAGGTTTCATTGAGCACCATGCCCTGGGTCAGCAGGTTGGTGAACGGCTCGTCGAACTTGATCAAGCCGAAATCGCGCATGACCTTGGTCCAGAAACGGGCGTACAGCAGGTGCAGCACAGCGTGTTCGATGCCGCCGATGTACTGGTCCATCGGCATCCAGTAATCGTTGCGCGAGTCGACCATGGCGTCGTTGCTGTTGGGCGAGCAATAACGCATGTAATACCAGGACGAGTCGACGAAGGTGTCCATGGTGTCGGTTTCGCGCCGCGCCGGCTTGCCGCATTGCGGGCAGTCGACGTGCAGGAATTTTTCGTGCTTGTTGAGCGGATTGCCGCTGCCGTCCGGCACGCAGTCTTCCGGCAGGATCACCGGCAGGTCTTTTTCCGGCACCGGCACGTCGCCGCAATCGCCGCAGTGGATGATAGGGATAGGCGTGCCCCAGTAACGCTGGCGCGAGATGCCCCAGTCGCGCAGGCGATAGGTGATTTTCTTTTCGCCCAGGCCGTGCGCCGCCAGGTCGGCGGCGACCGCGTCGACCGCTTCCTGGTAGTGGAGGCCGTCGTATTTGCCGGAATCGACGCAGACGCCGTTTTCCTTGTCGGCATACCAGTCGTGCCAGCTTTCCTCGGAATAGGTCTTGCCTTCAAGGGCAATCACCGGACGAATCGGCAGCACGTATTTCTGGGCGAAGGCGAAGTCGCGCTCATCGTGCGCCGGCACGCCCATGACGGCGCCGTCGCCGTAGGTAATCAGGACATAGTTGCCGACCCAGACTTCGATCAGCTGGCCGGTCAACGGATGCGACACGTGCAAGCCGGTCGGCATGCCTTTCTTTTCCATCGTCGCCATGTCGGCTTCGATGACGCTGCCCTTTTTGCATTCGGCGATGAATTCCGCCAGTCCGGGATTGGTCTTGGCGGCGAAGGTGGCCAGCGCATGTTCCGGCGCCACGGCGCAGAAGGTCACGCCCTTGATGGTGTCAGCGCGGGTGGTGAATACCCACAGCTTGCCGTCCTGGATCAGCTTGCCGTCTTCTTCGATCTTGTGCGGGAACGCAAAGCGCACGCCGGTCGATTTGCCGATCCAGTTGGCCTGCATCAGGCGCACCCGTTCCGGCCAGCCCGGCAATTTTGTTTCGACGTGTTCCAGCAGCTCTTCGGCGTAGTCGGTGATCTTGGCGTAGTACATCGGGATTTCGCGCTTCTCGATCAGCGCGCCGGAACGCCAGCCGCGGCCGTCGACCACCTGCTCATTGGCCAGCACGGTCTGGTCGACCGGGTCCCAGTTCACGGTGCCGGTCTTTTTGTAGATGATGCCTTGCTCCAGCATCTTCAGGAACATCCATTGGTTCCACTTGTAGTATTGCGGCGTGCAGGCGGTCATTTCGCGCGACCAGTCGATCGCCAGCCCCATCGCCTGCATCTGCTTCTTCATGTGCTCGATGTTGGCGTAGGTCCATTGCGCAGGCGGCACGTTATTGGCCATCGCAGCGTTTTCCGCCGGCATGCCGAACGCGTCCCAGCCCATCGGCATCAGCACGTTGTAGCCGTTCATGCGCAGGTAGCGGTACATCACGTCGTTGATGGTGTAGTTGCGCACGTGGCCCATATGCAGCTTGCCTGAAGGGTAAGGCAGCATCGAGCAGGCGTAGAACTTCTTTTTTTCCTGGCCGTGCTGGTCCTTGGCATGTTCGACGGTCTTGTAGGCGTCGATGGAGTGCCAGTGGTCTTGCGCTGATTTTTCGACGTCGGTCGGGCTGTATTTTTCTTGCATGACGGGAGCTAAAAGGTGAATGTTATTCCGCTTTGCAAAAGAACAAGGCGCCGGATCGTCGCCGGGAGACCATGTGTCGGCCCGGGGCGAATTCAAGCATCTTGGTCGCTGCGAATCGGAATGTGAACTTGCTGAGCCAATACTGATGGCGTCCGAACCAGTGATTATACTGGTTCGGATGCTGCTTTAGCGTACGGGACGGATGGCGTGGCGCCATGAGTACGCAATACCGGCCGGCAGGCCGGTGAACCGCGGCGTTTCAGGCGTCTCAGAAGGTGGCGCCGAAGCCGTTCAGGGTGGCCTCGACCGCACGTTCCGTCAATTCAATGCGCTTGCGTGCTTCCGAGCGTTTGTGAGACGGGATTTCCTGCAGGTTGGGAACGGGAATCGCTTCGCAGCAGAGCTGGTATTCGCCGTCGGGACGGCGGGTCGCTCCCATTTCTTGCCAAAAATCATCATAATCGGCGAGCACCTTGCCGGTGCGGATCTGATGAAACAAGACCCGGTTGCGGTTGCCTACCAGGATCAGCTTCTTGCAGCCGTAAGCCCGGCCGATTTCCCTCACCAGGCGCAGCATCAAGCCTTTCGGGCGCAGGCCGAACATGTCGCGGGTGGCGTTGCGCACCCGTTCCTGGGCATTGCTGCCGCGCGGGCCTTGCAGGCAGCCGACGCCGACGCAGGGGACCAGTTCGCTGCCGTAAAAGGTGAAGGCTACCGAGAACAGGCGTTGCTGGTCGCTGTACAGGTCGAGCGCCAGTTCGCCTTCGCGGTCGAGCGTGGCGATCGCCGACAGCCGGATTTCATAGATGGCGCCGGACTTTCCGCTGAAACTGCCTAGCAGCAGCGGTGTTTGCGCCGCGCTCAGCACCAGGGGGCCAAGTCCTTGCCGGAAAATGAAGTCGTAATGGCTGACCAGGATATTCATCCGGTCCTGGCTGCGCAAGCGCAGCGACTGGTAGGGACGATAGATTTTCTGCAGCAGCCGGGGCGTGGCTTGCGCCAGTTTGGCGTGCATCGGCGTTGCATTCCAGTAGGCCAGCCAGCGCTGCGTCTGCTGGTAGTGGATCACGGTGCGGGCGCTCAGCTTGATCTGTTTGGCGAAATACGACAGGCCGCGCGGCGAGTGCCGCAGGCAGGTGTGCAGAGTAATGCGTGGATTGCTGCTGCCGGCCTGGGGTAATGCTGGCAGCAGATGCGATATTTCCGACAGCAACGTCAGATTTTGCAGGCGGCCCTGAAGGAGCCGCACAGCGCTGAAGCTGAGGGCTTTGCCATACCTGCTGTTCATGGCCAGCATCATCGCCAGGGAAACCAGGCCGGCGACAAAAATATCCAGCGGATAGTGCGCGCCGAGGAAAATCTTGGCCCAGCTGACGGCAAGCGACAGCATCACCAGCAATACGCCTATCCATTTGATCTTGATGGCTTTTGCTGTCCACAGCGTCAGGCCGGTGGCCAGGATGATGGCAATCGTGACGCTGGGCGAGACGCAATGCGCGTTTTTAGCCTGGTACAGGTAATCATTCCACGTGGCCGGTACCAAGGTATCCCAGAGCGGTGGGATGAGTTTGCTAGCCAGCACCGCGGCGGCGGTCGTGACGAGCGCCTTGAGGGAAAGCCGGCGGCTAGCCTTGCCGCCGCTGATCCATAAGCCGACCAGGCTGGTCGGCACCAGGTAGACACCCCATTCGGCGATCGCGAGCGCCAGCATGAACGGAATTCCGATAAACCCGGGTGGGCCCGCCGACCACAAAAGGTGATTGTAAGAGGACAAGGTCATATGCGTGGGTGATCAGAATTCGTGGGTAAAAACAATGCAAAAAAATATATATTTCGCGGGCGCCGCCGGCTTTGTTACTTGTAGACACATTAAGATACAAATAAAAATAGGATGTTACATGCAAACTTGCAAGCCGGAGTAACTTGATCGAATTATTAAATTGCCAAGCGGAAAGTGTTGATGCTAGAGCGGTACGGCGGACTAACGGAAGGGAGCTGTGGGAAGGAAGGGGGGCGGGGGAAAACCGGCAAGGCCAGGCGGCCTCACCGGATTCGGCGCATTACTTGGAGGGGGAGTTCGTTGAAGGCCGAGTCAGCGCAGGCCCAGTACATCCTGCATGTCATACAGGCCGCTGCTCTTGTCGCGCAGGAAACGCGCTGCGCGCAAGGCGCCTTGGGCGTAGGTGACACGGCTGGACGACTTGTGCGTGATCTCTACCCGCTCGCCGATGCCTGCAAACAGCACCGTATGATCGCCGACGATATCGCCGCCGCGGATGGCGGCAAAACCGATCGAGGACGGGTCGCGTTCCCCGGTGATGCCTTCGCGGGCATAGACTGCGACGTCGTCCAGTTTGCGTCCGAGCGCGCCAGCGACGGCTTCGCCCATCATCAGCGCGGTGCCGGAGGGAGCGTCGACCTTATGGCGGTGATGGGCTTCGATGATTTCGATGTCGTAGCCGTGGGAAAAACTCTTGGCCGCCATTTCCAGCAATTTCAGCGTGACGTTGACGCCGACGCTCATGTTGGAGGCGAACACGATGGCGGTCTTTTCCGCCGCCGCCGCGATCGCAGCCTTGCCGGCTTCATCGAAGCCGGTGGTGCCGATAATCATCTTGATGCCATGGGCGGCGCAGTAATCCAGGTGCTTCAGCGTGCCTTCGGGACGGGTGAAATCGATCAGGTAGGCCGCTTGCGCCAAACCCTTGGCCAGATCGGCTTCGATCAGGACATCGGCGGGTTTGCCCAGGAACGCCGCGGCGTCGGTTCCCAATTCGGGCGTGCCCGGCACGCCCAGCGCACCGGCCAGCAGCGCGTCGTCGGCGTTCTGGATCGCCTCGACCAGCATGCGTCCCATGCGTCCCGAGGCGCCTGCAACGGCTATTTTCATCTGAGTCATTATCAATTCGACGATCTGGACAATTTATCAATCAGTTCTTGGAAGGGCCCGGCGCGCTAGGCACGGTTGGGGCGATTTCCACGTTCTTGACGCTCTTCTTGGCTTCCGCCGCACCGCCTGAAAGGCGGTCGAGGTAGTCGTTCTCGGTAGGCAGGTTGCCGCCGTCGATGCGCGCCAGCAGGTTGCCGTTGAAGAAAACGCTGACCCGGCTGGTGGTGATTTCGCCATTGCCCTTTTGCAGGCGGAACACATAGTCCCAGCGATCCTCATGGAACAGGTCTGTCAGCAGCGGCGTGCCCAGCGCGAAGCGCACTTGTTCCCGCGTCATGCCTTCTTTAACTTGTGCCAACATTTCTTTCGAGACAAAATTCCCTTGCTGGATATCGATCCGGTAAGGGGAGAAGATGCCCAGGAAGCGGCGATGCTTGACGGTTTGCACCCCGCTGGTATCGGTGACTACAGGGGCCGCCGCCGGACCTGCGCTGGCAGCGGGCTGGTCGAGCAGGGGATTTTTTGAAGCGCAGCCGGCCAGGGCGGCCATGAAGACAACTGTGGCGGTCAAAGCGGAGGTACGGACAGGGGAGAGCAACATTCGCATAAGGATCTCAATTGATTGAGCAACTGTGCTAAAACGCTATATGATAAAGCAGATCATCCATTTGTGACCAAAACATGCCGAACAATCCATCCGAACTGAAAGCCAGCGGCCTCAAAGCCACATTGCCACGCCTCAAAATCCTGGAAATCTTCCAGAATAGCGAAGTGCGCCACCTGAGCGCCGAGGACGTCTATAAAATCCTGTTGAGCGACAACCTCGATGTCGGCCTGGCGACCGTGTACCGCGTACTGACCCAATTCGAGCAGGCCGGGCTGTTGCAGCGCAATCATTTTGAAACCGGCAAGGCCGTGTTTGAACTCAATGAAGGCTCGCACCACGACCATCTGGTTTGCCTGGACTGCGGCCTGGTGGAAGAGTTTTACGACGAAGAAATTGAAAAGCGCCAGAAAATCGTCGCCAAGGAACACGGTTTCGAAATCGCCGACCATGCGCTGGCGCTGTACGGCCATTGCCGCGATTGCCGCAAGAAAAAAGGCTGATGCCAGTTCTTACGCTGCTTTGCGCTTGCGCGCCTTCGGTGCCGGCTTGGCGTTAGCCTTGCGCACCGCCGCCGCATAAGCCAGCCGCGCCCAAGGCGTCATCGCCGCAGCTGAATCCATCGCGTCTTCGGGCGCCGACCAGTAGCTCATCTCAATGGTTTTCCCTTTGCTTTCGAAGACGCAGGGCGTGCATCCGGCGGCGGCGAACTGCGGCCGGGTTTCGTCGTCGGTCTTGAGATACAGGATGCCATCGGCAACCAGCGCGATCATCACGCTATCGTGGTAGACGCCGTGGCCGCCGAACATCCTGCGCGCGCTGATCGCGCCCAGCGGCGCCAGCAGCTCGCGGATGTAGTCGATGACGGCGTCGTTGCGGGACATGTTCCAGGCGGCTCAGCTGTGGCTCAAGGCGTTCGACAGCAGCTTGGCGGTGATATTGACGATCGGGATCACGCGTTCATACGCCATCCGGGTCGGGCCGATCACGCCCAGCGTGCCGACGATCTTGCCGTTGACCTCGTAGGGCGCGGTCACCACGCTCATTTCGTCCATCGGCACCAGCTGCGATTCGCCGCCGATGAAAATCTGGACGCCGGTGGCCTTGCCCGAAATGTCGAGCAGCTGCATCAGGCTGGTTTTTTGCTCGAACATGTCGAACAGCTTGCGCAAGGAATCCATGTTCGAGGACAAGTCGGTGACGCTGAGCAGGTTGCGTTCGCCCGAAATCACCACTTCGTCGCTATTGTCGGTCATGGCGTCGCTGCCGGCTTCGACCGCGGCCTGCATCAGCCAGGTCATGTCGTCGCGCAGCTTGCGCAACTCGCCCTGCAGGCGCAGGCGGACATCGTCCAGGCTAAGCCCGCCGTAATGCTGGTTGATGTAATTGGCGGCCTGCACCAGCTTGGCAGGGCTGTAGTCGACATCGGTCAGCAGCAGCCGGTTCTGGACGTCGCCGTTGGGGCTGACGATCACCAGCAGGATGCGTTTTTCCGACAACCGCAGGAATTCGATCTGCTGGAAAACCGATTCGCGCCGCGGCGACAGCACCACTCCCGCAAAATGCGATAGAGATGACAACACTTGTGCCGCATTGGTAATGATCTTTTGTTGCGAATTTGGCTGCAGCCGCGCCTGCATCTTCGATTCCAGCGCGGTTTCGTCAATCGGCTCGACCGTCAGCAGGGTGTCGACAAACATGCGGTAGCCGCGCGGGGTGGGCACCCGGCCGGCGGAGGTGTGGGGACTGGCGACAAACCCCATGTCCTCCAGGTCGGCCATGATGTTGCGTATCGTCGCCGGCGACAGTTCCAGGCCTGAGATCTTGGAAAGGGCGCGCGAGCCAACCGGCTGGCCGTCGGCGATATACCGTTCGACCAGGGCCTTGAGCAGGGTTTGAGCGCGATTATCTAGTTGCATATGGTTGTATTTTAGCGAGCGCCGGGCTTGCATGCCAGCGGCTTATGCATGCACTTATACACTGTTTTAGCGGCTAACCGCGGTTTGTTCCAGCCACGCCTCCAGCTCAAGCAGGCTGGCGCAGCTGGCCTGGGCGCTGATGCCGGCCGGCAGCACGCGCTCAAAACGGTTGATCCAGACCGCCTGCAAACCGGCTTGCTGGGCGCCGGCCACATCCAGCAAAGGATCGTCGCCGACATACACCGTTTGTTCCGGGGCCACGTTCAGCGCTGCGCAAGCCGCATGGAAAATGCTGGGATCGGGTTTGGCGCAGCCGAAGCTATGGGCCGCGATCGACGCCTGGAAATGCTGGGCCAGGCCGATTTTGCCGAGATCGGCGAAACCGTTCGAGACTGTACCCAGCGGCAGGCGCCGGCTGAGCCGCGTCAAGGCCGGCTGGACGTCCGCGAATGGCGTCACCGCATGGCGCGCTTCGGAAAATACCGCCATCGCCGCATCCACTTTGCCGGCGTCTTCGCCGACGCTGTTGAATGCAATCGTCAGCGCCGCATGGCGCAGCCGCCACAGGTCGAACTTGAACACCGGATTGCTCGCCACCAGTTCCAGGCGCTGCTGGCGCAGGCTCTCGATCGTGAACTGGCGGGCGACTGCGGGAGCATTCTGGCGCAGCCAGTCGAACAGCAGTTGTTCGGCGCGCGCGATGACCGGCACGATCGGCCACAGCGTATCGTCGAGGTCGAACAGCACCGCTTTGACGGCCGGAGATTTGCCGGGCTGGAAACCAGGGGAGATAGCTGAATTATTCGTCAGGGCCATGTGCGTATCCTTCATTGCAAGCCTAAATTATGGTCTAATCGCCAGCATGTGGCCTATAAAATTACCTTCTCAAGCGGTTTTGCTAGAACCTATGCCGAAAACCATTGCGATCGTCGGCAAATATTTCGCCGCCGGCATTTCCGAGTCGCTGACCGAAATCGCCGATTTCCTGCAAGGCCGCGGCCACCATGTGGTGCTGGAGACCGAGACTGCGCAGAACGTCGCGCTGCCGATCGCCGCGATGACGCCGGCGCAGATCGGCCAGCAGGCTGACGCCGCGATCATTGTCGGCGGCGACGGCACCATGCTGGGCATTGCGCGCCAGCTGGCGCCTTACGATGTGCCTTTGATCGGCATCAACCAGGGCCGCCTGGGCTTCATCACCGATATCTCGCTGGAGCGCATGCTGCCGGTGCTGGGCGAAATGCTCGACGGTAAAGTCGAATCGGAACGGCGCAGCTTGCTGCAAGGCTCGGTCATGCGCGACGGCCAGCAGATCTTCAGCGCGCTGGCGTTCAACGACGTGGTGGTGGCGCGCGGCGCCGGCTCGGGCATGGCGGAACTGATGGTCGAGGTCGACGGCCGCTTCATGTACAACCAGCGTTCCGATGGCCTGATCGTGGCGACGCCGACCGGCTCCACCGCGTACTCCCTGTCCGCCGGCGGGCCTTTGCTGCATCCCTCGCTGGGCGGCATCGTGCTGGTGCCGATCGCGCCGCATGCGCTGTCGAACCGGCCTATCGTGATCCCGGACAGCAGCGAAATCGTGATCGAAATCGTGAACGGCCGCGACATGAGCGCCAATTTCGACATGCAGTCGCTGGCCAGCCTGCAGCATGGCGACCGCATCCTGATACGGCGCTCCGAACACACCATCACCTTTTTGCATCCGGCCGGCTGGAGTTATTACGACACCTTGCGGCAAAAGCTGCACTGGAACGAATATCCGTCGGCGGAAGGGCAGCTGAAGTAAGCTGCCGCCGATTTTGTTATGCTGGCTGGCGTTGCCTGGCGCCGCCAGGCCTGCGTTGTTTTTATATCTATTTCGAGCCCCCCATGCTGCGCACACTTTCCATCCGCGATTTTGTCATTGTCGATGCCATCGAGCTTGAGTTCGCCGCCGGCTTTACCGTATTCACCGGCGAAACCGGCGCCGGCAAATCTATCCTGATCGACGCCCTGGCGCTGGCGCTGGGTGGCCGCGGCGACGCCAGCGTGGTGCGCGAAGGCGCGGCCAAGGCGGATGTGACGGCTGAGTTCGCGCTGGCCGGAGAGGCCGGCGGTGAAGTCGGCGACTGGCTCGAACAGAACGAATTCGCCAGCGAAGACGGCGTGATCCTGATGCGGCGCGTGATCGACAACGCCGGCCGTTCCAAGGCATTCATCAACGGCGTGGCGGCAACCGCGGGACAACTGCGCGAGCTGGGCGAAATGCTGGTCGACATCCACGGCCAGCATGCGCACCAGTCCTTGCTGAAAAGCGACGCCCAGCGGTTGTTGCTGGATGGACAAGCCGGTTTGCAGGACGACCTGCTGGCCGTGGCCGGCGCCTTCAAAAGCTGGCGTTCGCTGGCGCGCCAGCGCGAAGAATTTGAAACCAACGCCAAGAACGTGCTGCTGGAGCGGGAGCGCCTGGAGTGGCAGGTCGGCGAACTGGAAAAGCTGGCGGTCAAGCCGGGCGAATGGGATGAGATCGCCAACGAGCACAGCCGCCTGTCGCACGCCGCCAGCCTGATCGAAGGGGCGCAGGAAGCGCTCGGCGTGATTTCCGAAAACGACGCCAACGACAGCCCGCCGATGTTGTCGCAGCTGTCGGCGCTGAACCAGAAGATCGGCAAGCTGGTCGATGTCGACAGCAGCCTCAAGCCGGTGCTGGAAGCGCTGGAGCCGGCCCGCATCCAGCTGCAGGAGGCGGTCTATGCACTGAACGATTACCTGAGCCGGGTCGAGCTCGATCCGGCGCGCCTGCACCAGGTCGAGGACCGGATGGAAGCGATCCATTCGGCTGGCCGCAAATTCCGGCTGGCGCCGGACGAGCTGCCGCAGGAACTGGAGACCTTGTCGCAGCAGCTGCGCCAGCTGGCGGACGCCAGCGATCTCGACGCCATGAAGGCGCAGGAAGAAAAACTGAAAGCAGCCTACCTGGGGCTGGCGCAAAAACTGTCGAAAGCGCGGACCAAGGCCGCCCAGGCGCTGGGCACGGCGGTGACCGCGGCGATGCAAGACCTGAGCATGGGCGGAGGCCGTTTTGCGGTGGCGCTCAATCCTTGCGAAGCGGCCAGCTACGGTGTCGAGCAGGTAGAGTTCCTGGTGGCGGGCCATGCCGGCGTGGCGCCGCGGCCCTTGGCCAAAGTCGCTTCCGGCGGCGAGCTGGCGCGGATTGCGTTGGCGATTTCGGTGATTACTTCCAGTTCTACCGCGACGCCGACCTTGATTTTCGATGAGGTCGACAGCGGCATCGGCGGCGGCGTGGCGGAAGTGGTCGGACGCTTGCTGAAACGCCTGGGACAGGATCGCCAGGTGTTGTGCGTCACCCACTTGCCGCAGGTTGCGAGCCAGGCCAACCAGCATTTCCAGGTCAGCAAGCAAAGCCAGGGCAACAAGACGGTGTCGGCGATCGACGGCCTCGACGCCAAGAACCGGATCGAAGAAATCGCCCGCATGCTCGGCGGCCTGGAGATTACCGCAACCACGCGCAAGCATGCACGTGAACTGCTGGCGCTCTAACCCTGTTTCCTGGATCTGTTCGCATGGCATTTCGTAAAGAACCCCCGTTCACCCATGGCAAGGCCGGCAAGACCGCGGTGCTGCTGGTCAACCTGGGCACGCCGGATGCGCCTACCACCAAGGCGGTGCGCAGCTACCTGAAGCAATTCCTGTCTGACCCGCGGGTGGTGGAAATACCGCGGGCGGTCTGGTGGCTGATCTTGCATTGCGTGATCCTGCCGTTCCGCTCCAGCAAGTCGGCGCATAAATACGCATCCATCTGGAGCAACGAAGGTTCGCCATTGAAAGTCCACACCAGCAAACAGGCGATCCTGCTGCGCGGTTACCTGGGACAACGCGGCCATCAAGTACAGGTGGCTTATGCGATGCGCTACGGTTCGCCTTCGATACCGCAAGTGCTGGAGCAGCTGAAAGTCGACGGCTGCGAACGGATCCTGGTCTTGCCCGCGTATCCGCAATATTCGGCGACCACCACGGCATCGATCTATGACGCGGTATTTGCGCACTACGCGCAGGTGCGCAATGTCCCCGAACTGCGTTTCATCAAGCATTACCACGATCACGAGGCTTACATCCAGGCGCTGAAGGAATCGGTGCTGGCTTACTGGGCGATGCACGGCACGCCCGACAAGCTGGTCATGAGTTTCCATGGCGTGCCGAAGCGCACCCTGCTGCTGGGCGATCCCTATCATTGCGAGTGCCAGAAGACCGCGCGCCTGCTGGCGCAGCAGCTGGGGCTGGAGCCCGAGCAATACCAATTGACCTTCCAGTCGCGCTTCGGCAAGGCCGAATGGCTGCAGCCGTACACCGCGCCGACCCTGCAAAAGCTGGCCAGGCAGGGCGTTGGCCGGGTCGATGTGATGTGCCCGGGTTTCACCAGCGATTGCCTGGAGACGCTGGAAGAAATTGCGATAGAAGCGAAACAGGATTTCCTGAAGGCGGGTGGCAAGGAATTCCACTTCATCGCCTGCCTGAACCAGGCGCCGGCCTGGATAGCCGGCATGGCTTCGCTGGCAGAGGAGCACTTGATCGGCTGGCCTACCACAGAGAGCGAGCGGGAAGAATTGAAGCAGCAGGCCGAAGCATCGCGGCAACAGGCCATGCGCCTTGGCGCCAGCCAATAAGCGGCCGGGCCGGTGTAGAAATTTTGAGTGTTCTTGCGCCGCTGCGGCTAGGCGCAACTATAATGAGCGCCCGATACCGGGTGCAAATGGATAGTTATTGCTTGTTTTGCAAGTTGCAAAGGCGGATAGCCAAAGTCAATATAATGCGATCAGTTGCGAATAGCTGATCCAGCTTGCTGCAAGCAAAATATAAACGACCAGAAATGCGGAAATTAACGGCAGTTTCACGATATTTCCCTTTTTTGTTTGTTGAGACATGGCAACATTCGTCTGTTTGAGCCCACACCTACAGCTTAGTTCCGATGCCGCGTTGCAGCAAACTTTGGCTGGTAAATCTTGTTTCAAATTGTTGCCGGGTTTGCTCGTTTCCCGGCGATCGAACCGCGGCTCGCAGCCAAATCAGGGCGCATTTTTTTAACCCTTGAAAAAGTAAGGGCATAGCCTCATTTGGCTTCCTATACTTAGTAAGTTATTGATTGTTGGAGATTTTTGAATGGAACACATGGAAAATCAGAACGAACAGGCGCAAACGGAAAAGGCCCAGGTTGCCGAAGATGCAACGGTAATTCCTGAAACGACGCTGGAAACCCAGTTGTCGGAAGCGCAAGCCAAGATCGCTGAAATGCAGGATGCTTTTCTGCGCGCCAAGGCTGAGTCGGAAAACGTTCGCCGCCGCGCTCAAGAAGATATTGCCCGTGCCCACAAATTTGCGATCGAAGGTTTTGCCGAAGCGCTGGTGCCGGTCAAGGACAACCTGGAAATGGCGCTGAAAATCGAAACGCCGTCGCTGGAATCGCTCAAGGAAGGCGTGGAAATGACGCTGAAACAGCTGTCTTCTGCCTTTGAAAGAAACCGCCTGACAGAAATCTCGCCGCAAGTCGGCGACAAGCTCGACCCGATGAAACACCAGGCAATTTCGACCGTGCCGGCGGAACAGGAAGCCAATACCGTGGTGACCGTGCTGCAGAAGGGCTACGCCATCGCCGACCGCCTGCTGCGGCCTGCGCTGGTCGTCGTGGCGCAAGGAAAATAGAAAAAAAACGCCAGGAATAAGCGTGCCAGCGCTTGAAAGCGCCGCTTTTCTCCCTATATTCAGACCATCAAAACATTAACCAGATATTCAGTAAAGGACACACACCATGGGTAAAATCATCGGCATTGACTTGGGCACCACCAATTCTTGCGTTTCGGTCATTGAAGGCGGCCAGCCGAAAGTGATCGAAAACTCGGAAGGCGCGCGCACCACGCCTTCCATCATCGCTTATCAAGAAGACGGCGAAATCCTGGTCGGCGCTCCAGCCAAGCGCCAGGCGGTCACCAATCCGACCAACACGCTGTATGCAACCAAGCGCCTGATCGGCCGCAAATTCGACGAAAAAGAAGTGCAGAAAGACATCGCGCTGATGCCTTACAAGATCATCAAGGCCGACAACGGCGATGCATGGGTGCAAGTGCGCGAGCAGAAACTGGCGCCGCCGCAAATCTCGGCGGAAGTGCTGCGCAAGATGAAAAAGACTGCCGAAGACTATCTCGGCGAAGAAGTGACCGAAGCCGTGATCACGGTGCCGGCATACTTCAACGACGCACAGCGCCAAGCCACCAAGGATGCCGGCCGTATCGCCGGCCTGGACGTCAAGCGCATCATCAACGAGCCGACCGCGGCTGCGCTGGCATTCGGCCTGGACAAGGCGGAAAAAGGCGATCGCAAGATTGCCGTGTATGACCTGGGCGGCGGCACTTTCGACGTTTCGATCATCGAAATCGCCGATGTCGACGGCGAAAAGCAGTTTGAAGTGCTGTCCACCAACGGCGATACTTTCCTCGGCGGCGAAGACTTCGACCAGCGCATCATCGATTACATCCTGGACGAATTCAAGAAGATCAACGGCATCGACCTGGGCAAGGATGCAATTGCGCTGCAACGCATCAAGGCATCGGCTGAACGCGCCAAGATCGAGCTGTCGTCCTCGCAACAGACAGAAATCAACGAGCCGTACATCGCCATGGCCAACGGCGCGCCTATCCACCTGAACCTGAAGATGACCCGCGCCAAGCTGGAATCGCTGGTGGAAGAGCTGATCGCCAAGACCATCGAGCCTTGCCGCATCGCCATCAAGGACGCCGGCGTCAAGGTTTCCGACATCGATGACATCATCCTGGTCGGCGGCATGACCCGCATGCCTAAGGTGCAGGAAAAGGTAAAGGAATTCTTCGGCAAGGATCCGCGCAAGGACGTCAATCCGGATGAAGCGGTCGCCGTCGGCGCTGCGATCCAGGGTTCGGTCTTGTCGGGCGACCGCAAGGACTTGCTGCTGCTGGACGTGACGCCACTGTCGCTGGGTATCGAAACCATGGGCGGCGTGATGACCAAGATGATCCAGAAGAACACCACCATCCCGACCAAGTTCAGCCAGGTGTTCTCGACCGCCGACGACAACCAGCCGGCCGTGACCATCAAGGTATTCCAGGGTGAACGCGAAATGGCTGCCGGCAACAAGGGCCTGGGCGAATTCAACCTGGAAGGCATCCCGCCGGCAGCGCGCGGCACGCCGCAGATCGAAGTGACCTTCGACATCGACGCCAACGGCATTTTGCACGTAGGCGCCAAGGACAAGGCTACCGGCAAGGAAAACAAGATCACCATCAAGGCAAACTCCGGCCTGACCGAAGAAGAGATCCAGAAGATGGTGCGCGACGCCGAGGCGAATGCCGAAGAAGACAAGCGCCTGAAGGAATTGGCTGAAGCCCATAACCAGGGCGATGCGCTGGTCCATTCGACCAAAAAATCGCTGACGGAATACGGCGACAAGCTGGAAGCAGGCGAAAAGGCCAGCATCGAAGCAGCGATCAAGGAACTGGAAGAAGCGTTGAAGGGCAGCGACAAGGCCGCCATCGACAACAAGACCGCTGCCTTGACCACTGCCGCGCAAAAACTCGGCGAAAAGATGTACGCTGACATGCAGGCGCAGCAAGCTGCCGCCGGCGGCGCTGAAGCCGGCGCCGCAGGTGCGGAAGCCAAGCCGAAGGAAGACGACGTGGTCGACGCCGACTTCAAGGAAGTGAAAGACAAGTAAGATCTTCGTCAGCGCTGGTTTGCCAATTTATATCGGCGAACTGGCGCGAAGATGCGCCGGGCAGATGCTATTACAGCTCTGTTCGGCGTTTTCGCTTAAACAACTGGGTGCAAAAAGATGGCGAAGCGTGATTTTTACGAAATACTGGGTGTTGCGAAAAACGCTACTGATGACGAAATCAAGAAGGCGTACCGCAAGCTCGCAATGAAGCACCATCCGGACCGCAATCCGGACAGCAAAGGTGCGGAAGAAAAATTCAAAGAGGCGAAAGAAGCCTACGAAATGCTGGCCGATCCGCAAAAGCGCGAGGCCTATGACCGTTACGGCCACGCCGGGGTCGACCCTAACATGGGCGGCGGCGGCGGTGGCGGCGGCGGTTTTGCCGACGCCTTCGGCGACATCTTCGGCGATATCTTCGGCGGCGGCGGTGGCCGCGGCGGCCGTGGCGGCGGACCGCAGGTGTACCGCGGCGCCGATCTGCGCTACAACCTCGAAATCACGCTGGAGCAAGCGGCGCACGGTTTCGACACCACGATCCGGGTGCCAAGCTGGGACGAGTGCGAACCGTGCCACGGCAGCGGCGCCAAACCCGGCACCGAGCCGGTTACCTGCCCAACCTGCGGCGGCCATGGCCAGGTCAGGATGCAGCAAGGTTTCTTCAGCATCCAGCAGACTTGCCCGAAATGCCACGGCAGCGGCAAGATCATTCCAGAACCGTGCACATCCTGCGCCGGCGCAGGACGCATCAAGCGCAACAAGACGCTGGAAGTGAAGATTCCGGCCGGGATCGACGACGGCATGCGGATCCGTTCGTCCGGAAACGGCGAGCCAGGCATGAACGGCGGACCGACCGGCGACCTGTACGTGGAAATCCACATCAAGCCGCACGCGGTGTTCCAGCGCGAAGGCGACGACCTCCATTGCGAAATGCCGATCTCGTTCGCCAAGGCTGCCCTGGGCGGTGAAATCGAAGTGCCGACATTGAACGGCAAGGCTTCCTTCACGATTCCCGACGGCACCCAGTCCGGCAAGACTTTCCGCCTGCGCAGCAAGGGCATCAAGGGGGTGCGCTCCGGTTATGCCGGCGACCTGTTCTGCCACGTCGTGGTAGAGACCCCGGTCAAGCTCAGCGATCGCCAGAAGGAACTGCTGCAGGAGTTCGAGCAGCTCACCAGCGAAGGCGGCGCCAAGCACAGCCCGCAGAGCAAGTCCTGGAAAGACAAGGTAAAAGAGTTCTTCGAATAAGCCGGTCTGCTCTTAGCCTCGCGAAAGCCGCCAGCCTTACGGTTGGCGGCTTTTTTTTCGGCGGCTGCCATAGGCACGGGCGCGGCGCCCAGTCATCGCTAACAAATTCTTTATTGCATAATTTTGTCCAGCTCACTATTCTGTATAGGGTAATAATAAAACGATCGTTCTTTTATTTGCGGTCAAGACAAACTCCATATACAAACATAGGGGGAGACATGAAGATAGTTGCTCGTTTGAAGCGTGCAGGGGCTTGCGCCTGCGTGTTGTCCGCGCTGTTCCTGGCACAGGGTGCATTTGCGGTAGACGTCGCCGGCGTCAAGATCGAAGAAACCGCCAAGGTCGGCAACCAGGACTTGAAACTCAACGGCGCCGGGATCCGCTATAAGGTCATTTTCAAGGTCTATACCGCGGCCTTATATTTATCCGACAAGAAAACCACGGTGCCGGACGTGCTGGCAGCGCCAGGCGCGCGCCGGATCGAACTGGTGATGCTGCGTGACGTCAGCAGCGAGGATTTCAGCCGCGCTTTCATGACCGGTATCCAGAACAACGTGGACAAGGCGGACAAATCGAAGATCGTCAACCAGCTGCTGAAATTCGGCGAACTGTTTGCCTCGATCCCGGAGCTGAAAAAAGGCGACGTCATGACCACCGACTGGATTCCAGGCGTCGGCACGCAGATCCACTTCAACGGCAAGCCGGTGTCGGAGACGCTGCCTGACCTGGTGTTCTATAACGCTTTGCTGAAAATCTGGCTGGGCGAGAAGCCGGCGGACAGCAAGCTGAAACTCTTGTTGCTGGGCCAGACCGGATAGGGTGCGCCAAAACGGAATGCCGCATATCGGATAAAAGCCGATGGCAAAAGCCAACTTTCTATAAAATAAGGCCTAGGATGTCGCGCATGTGTTGCAAAAACATTATGCAGATGGAACTTTATTGAATAGAAAACGATGACAGCAAACAACAAGCAATCCCTGACCCGAGAAGACCTTTTCCAGAGAAACCGTGAGTGGGCGGCGGCAATTACCGCCCGCGATCCGGAGTTTTTCAAAAAGCTGGCGTCGCAGCAGGCGCCGGAGTATTTCTGGATCGGGTGTTCCGACAGCAGGGTGCCGGCAAATGAATTGCTGGGCTTGCTGCCGGGCGAACTGTTCGTTCACCGCAACATCGCCAACGTGGTTGCGCACAGCGACCTGAACTGTCTGTCGGTACTGCAGTTTGCAGTAGACGTATTGAAGGTCAAGCACGTTTTTGTGGTTGGCCATTACGGCTGCTCCGGCGTCCATGCGGCGCTGACCAAGCGTCGTGTCGGATTGGCCGACAACTGGCTGCGCCATGTCGAAGACGTGCACCAGAAGCATGAACGCTACCTGGGCGAAGCCTTGCCGGAAACCGTGCGCCATGATCGCCTGTGCGAACTGAATTCGATGGAGCAGGTTGCCAATATCTGCCGCACCACCATCGTCCGGGATGCCTGGGACCGCGGCCAGCCGTTGACCATCCATAGCTGGGTGTACGGCGTGCGCGACGGCTTGTTGCGCGACCTGGAAGTGACCGTCAGCTGCATGTCCGACCTGGAAAAGGGCATGGCGGCCAGCTTGAAGCGCTACGAAGATTAAAGCTGCCTGAGATTGCCCTGCGCCCGGCAATCACCGGACAAAAAAAAGACGACCAAACAACGGTCGTCTTTTTCTTTTGGGGCAGGCCGTACCGCGGTTACACCACGATAGTCTGCGCTTCACCTTCGGCGCGGGCGCGGATTTCGCCGATGCGGTAGACGGTTTCGCCCGCGGCTTGCAGCTGAGCGACGGCAGCGTCGGCGTTTTCCTTGGCGACGATGACGGTCATGCCGATGCCGCAGTTGAAGACGCGGTGCATTTCTGCGTCAGCCACCTTGCCATGCTGCTGCAGCCAGGTGAACAGCGGCGGCATGGTCCAGCTGTCGCTGTGCAGCACGGCGGTCAGGTTCTCCTGCAGTACGCGTGGAATGTTTTCCACCAGGCCGCCGCCGGTGATGTGCACCATGCCTTTGACTTCCATCGACTCCATCAGCGCCAGCAATGGCTTGACGTAGATGCGGGTAGGCTCCATCAGCACGTCGGCCAGCTTGCGGCCGTGGAAGTCCGCATCCAGGTCGGGCTGGGCGACTTCGATGATCTTGCGCACCAGCGAATAGCCGTTGGAGTGCGCGCCGGAAGACGCCAGTCCCAGCACCACGTCACCCGGGGTGATTTTGGTGCCGTCGATCAGTTTCGATTTTTCCACCGCACCGACCGCGAAGCCGGCCAGGTCGTATTCGCCGTCCGGGTACATGGTCGGCATTTCCGCGGTTTCGCCGCCGATCAGCGCGCAGCCTGCCAGTTCGCAGCCTTTGGCGATGCCCTTGATGACATCGGTGGCGCTAGGCACGTCAAGCTTGCCGCAAGCGAAATAGTCCAGGAAAAACAGCGGTTCGGCGCCTTGCACCAGGATGTCGTTGACGCTCATCGCCACCAGGTCGATGCCGACCGTGTCGTGGCGCTTCAGGTGGAAAGCCAGCTTCAGCTTGGTGCCGACGCCGTCGGTGCCGGACACCAGCACCGGTTCCTTGAATTTCTTGCTGATTTCGAACAAGGCGCCGAAACCGCCGATGCCGCCCATCACGCCTTCACGCATGGTGCGCTTTGCAAAGGGCTTGATGGCCTCGACCAGGGCGTCGCCGGCGTCGATATCAACACCGGCGTCGCGGTAAGAGAGAGGAACGTTGGACACGTTTGAAGTGGAAGTCATGATGTGATTGGCGGCAGAGGCGGTAAAATAGGGGGAATTCGGCCACGCACCTGAGATTCAGCGCTGCATCAGCGTTGCCTGCCAGGTCAAATAACCGGCCAAAAACAGCCAAACAAGCGGTAAATCAGTGGAGAATACGGCTTTTCCACGGGTTTTGTCTTGTTTTCAGCTTGTTTTTAACTTTCCAATCGCTTGGTTTCGGCCAGGTTATTGCGCGGTAAAAGCGGTATTTTATCAAACCGATCCATCAAACTTTCGATTCCATGCCATTTTCTTTTACCGACGAACAAAAACAAACCGCATTATGGCTGGGACTGGGCCTGTTGCTGATAGCGCTGATGGTGGCCTTGGGACCGATCCTGACACCGTTCATCGCCTCCGCGATCCTCGCCTACGCGCTCAATCCCGGCGTTGACTGGCTGGCGCGCAGGAAGATCGGCAAGTTTCCCTTTCCGCGCGCGCTGGCGGTGCTGGTCGTGATACTGCTGCTGGTGTTCGCGATCCTGGCGGTGATCCTGATCGTGGTGCCGGTGCTGCGCAAAGAGTTTCCCTTGCTGCAAGACCAGATCCCCAATTTCCTTAACAAGCTGGACGGCGTGATCGGCCCGCACCTGCAGGATTTCGGCATCAACGTGCGGCTGGACGGCACCGGCATCAAAGAGATGCTGACCAAGCAGCTGGCCACCAGCGGCGACGAGATCTGGACCTCGGTGCTGGCGTCGGTGAAGGTCGGCGGCACGGCGGTGCTGGGCTGGCTCGCTACCATCCTGCTGGTGCCGGTTGTGCTGTTCTACCTGCTGCAGGACTGGCATTCGATCGTCGAGCGCGCTAGCCGGCTGGTGCCGCGCCGCTGGCAAGGCAAGACCGGCAACATGACGCAGGAGGTCGACAGCCTGCTGGCGCAGTATTTGCGCGGCCAATTGCTGGTAATGTTGGTTCTGGCGATTTATTATTCGACCGGGCTGGCGATCGCGGGTTTTGACGTGGCATTGCCTGTGGGTATCATTACCGGCTTGCTGGTATTCATCCCGTATGTCGGCTTCGGCCTTGGGCTGGGGCTGGCGCTGATCGCGGCGATGCTGCAGTTCACCGGCTGGCACGGACTGATTGCGGTCGCCATCGTGTATGGCATCGGCCAGGTGCTGGAAAGTTTTATCCTGACGCCGCGCCTGGTCGGCGAACGCATCGGCCTGCATCCGCTGGTAGTGATTTTTGCCTTGATGGCGTTCGGCCAGCTGTTCGGCTTCGTCGGCATACTGCTGGCGCTGCCGTGTTCGGCGATCATGTCGGTGGTGGTCAAGCATGTGCGCGCACATTACCTGGACAGCAGTTTTTATAATACCTAAGCAATAATGCTCTCCAATTGATTGAGTTTAAGTAACAAGTGAAGAAACAAGAATGAGGCAGCTAACGCTGGACATCACTGCGGACGAGCCGCAGACCCTGGCTACTTTCGTGGTCGGGCAGAACCAAGAAGCCTTACAGTTCTTGCAGCGTCTGGTCGCGCCATCGGCGAAATCCCTCACCGCGCCGGGCGACCGCTTCGTTTACCTATGGGGCCAGGCCGGCGCCGGCAAGAGCCACGTGCTGCAGGCGCTGGCCAGCAGCACCAGCGCGCGCCTGATCCACGGCCCGAATCACGACGCCGGCGCCTTCGTTTTTTCGCCGGACGTGGCCGGCTACCTGATCGACAACTGCGACAAACTGTCGGCCGACGACCAGATCGAAGCCTTCAACCTGTTCAACCAGATCCGCGAGCACGGCGGCTGGCTGGTCACCAGCGGCGAACTGCCGCCGTCCGAGCTGAGCGTGCGCGAAGACTTGCGGACCCGCCTCGGCTGGGGCCTGATCTACCAGCTGCACGGTTTGAGCGACGAAGAAAAGATCGCCGCCCTGACGCATGCGGCGCAAGCACGCGGCCTGCATCTGTCGAGCGGCGTGTTACCCTACCTGATTACGCATTTCCGGCGCGACATGCGTTCTTTGTCGGCCATGCTGGACGAGCTCGACCGCTATTCGCTGGAGACTCAGCGCCCGATAACGCTGCCTTTGCTGCGCAGCTTGCTGCAACTCGAATCCGAAGATAAACAATCACTATGAACCTGGCCTTATTCGACCTTGACCATACGCTGCTGCCTGTCGACTCAGACTATGAATGGGGGCAGTTCCTGGCGCGCATCGGCGCGGTCGATCCCGATGCTTTTGAAAAGAGCAACGCCGAGTGGTTTGCCCAATACCAGGCCGGCACGCTGGACCCGGTCAAATACCTGGAATTCGCATTCGGCACCTTGTCGAAATTCCCGCGCAAGCAGCTCGACGCCTGGCATGAGCAGTTCATGGCGCAAGTGATCCTGCCGCAGATCACCCCGGCAGCGCGCGCCTTGCTGCAGAAACACCAGGACGCCGGCGACCTGGTGGCGATCGTGACCGCCACCAACAGCTTTGTGACCGAGCCGATCGCCAAGGCCCTCGGCGTCGATTTCCTGATCGCTTCCGACCCCGAAACCACCGGCGACGGCGAGATCACCGGCAAGCTGCTGGATACGCCCACCTACGGTCCCGGCAAGGTGATCCACACCCATGCCTGGCTGGCGACCATGGACATGACGCTGGCCAGCTTCCCGCGCAGTTTTTTCTATAGCGATTCGCACAACGACCTGCCGCTGATGGCGCTGGTCACCGACCCCATCGCCACCAATCCGAACGCCCGCCTGAAAGAGCATGCAATTGCCCACGGCTGGCCCATCCTGAATTTATTCGACGCGCAATGATCAAGAAGCTGATTCGCTCCATCCTTGGGAAAAAGAAAAAAGATCCCACCCAACCGTTGATACTCGGCCCTAAACAGCACGGCATCAATCCGCAGCTGGTGTCGCCGAATGCGGTAAGGGTCACCAAGACCCTGCAGGATAACGGCTTCAAGGCCTTTATCGTCGGCGGTGCGGTGCGCGACCTGCTGCTGGGCGTCAAGCCCAAGGACTTCGACGTCGCCACCAACGCCACGCCGGAACAGGTCAAGCGCCTGTTCCGGCGCGCCTTCATCATCGGCAAGCGGTTCCAGATCGTGCACGTGATGTTCGGCCAGGAACTGATCGAAGTGACCACCTTCCGCGGCGCTTCCTCCGACGGTTCGCCGAAAGACGAACATGGCCGCGTGTTGCGCGACAACACCTTCGGCGAACAGCACGAAGATGCGGTGCGGCGCGATTTCACCATCAACGCGATGTATTACGATCCGGCCACCGAAAGCGTGCTCGATTATCACGGCGGCATCGACGATATCCGCGCCAAGACCTTGCGCATCATCGGCGAACCGGAAGCGCGCTTCCGCGAAGACCCGGTGCGCATGCTGCGCATCGTGCGTTTCGCCGCCAAGCTCAAGTTTACGATCGACCCGGCCACCCGCGCGCCGATTCCGGTGATGGCGGCGCTGATCGACAACGTGCCGGCGGCGCGCGTGTTCGACGAAATGCTGAAGCTGCTGATGAGCGGCCACGCCCTGGCCTGCCTGCAGCAGTTGCGCAAGGAAGGCTTGCATCATGGCTTGCTGCCTTTGCTCGATGTCGTGCTGGAGCAGCCGTTGGGCGAAAAATTCGTCACCCTGGCGCTGGCCAATACGGATGTCCGCGTGCAGCAGGGCAAGCCGGTTTCCCCCGGTTTCCTGTTCGCGTCCCTGCTGTGGCACCAGGTGCTGGAAAAGTGGACCGCCTACAAGGCCGCCGGCGAATTCCCGATCCCGGCGCTGCACCTGGCTGCCGACGACGTCCTGGAAGCGCAGACCGACAAGCTGGCCCTGCAGCGCAAGATCGCTTCCGACATGCGCGACATCTGGGCCATGCAGCCGCGTTTTGAACGCCGAGTCGGCAAGGCGCCCTACAAGCTGCTGGAACACCTGCGCTTGCGCGCCGGCTACGACTTCCTGCTGCTGCGTTGCGCCTCCGGCGAAATCGACGGCGAAATCGGCGACTGGTGGACCGCCTTCATGGACGGCGATGGCGCCGAGCGCGAGCTGCTGCTGGCGCAAAAGCCGAAGGTTGCAGCCGAAGCTGCTCCCGCCAAAAAGCGTGCGCGCCGGCGCGGCCCGCGCGGCGGCGCCAAGGGCGTCAATCCAGGCAGCAGCGCGGGCGGCCGCGGCAACGATGATCAAGGTGGTCAATGACCGGGATGTCTCCTGCCGCTGAAGCGGTCACCGCTTATATCGGCATCGGCGCCAACCTGGGCGACGCCAGCGGCCAGGTCCAGCGCGCCATCCTGCAGCTGGGCAAATTGCCTGACACCAGCCTGGATGCCCAATCCAGCCTGTTTTGCACGGCGCCGCTGGACGCCGGCGGCGACGATTACACCAACGCCGTGGCGCGCATCAAAACCCGCCTGGGCGCGCATGCCTTGCTGCAAGGCTTGCAGCAGATCGAACAGGATTTCGGCCGCCAGCGTCCCTATCCGAACGCCCCGCGCACGCTGGACCTGGACTTGCTGTTATATGGCCAGTCGACATTCGCGGACGCCGTGCTGACCGTACCGCATCCGCGCATGACGCAACGCGCTTTTGTCCTGATTCCGCTGTTGCAGCTGGATCCCTTCATCGTCATTCCCAAGCAAGGGCCGGCACACCAGTTTGCCCCGCAAGTCGCGGACCAGGCCATCCGCAAGATTTAATAAACCGTTTTACGAGGACAGCCTGCCGGATGCGCCAGCTTCTGGCACACTGTTTCTTTCACGCATGCAGCACATTTCTCAAACATGAATCTAGACAGCTACAAGTACATCGTCGTCGAAGGCCCGATCGGGGTCGGCAAGACGACGCTGGTCAACAAGATCGCCATGCACCTGGGCGGCAAGGTATTGCTGGAGCAGCCGCAAGCCAATCCGTTCCTGGAAAAGTTCTACCGCGATGCGCCGCGCTACGCGTTGTCGACCCAGATGTTCTTCCTGTTCCAGCGCATCAACCAGCTGCGCGATTCGGCGCAGAACGACATGTTCGACAGCCCCGGCCACCTGGTCGCCGATTTCCTGCTGGCCAAGGATCCCATCTTCGCCCGCCTGACGCTGGCCGACGAAGAGCTGAAGCTCTACCAGCAGATGTACGATCATCTGCGGCCGCAGGCAGCGACGCCGGACCTGGTGATTTACCTGCAAGCCGAGCCGGACACCTTGATAGAGCGCATCAGGAAGCGCGGCATCGACATGGAAGCGAGCATTTCGCCGGAGTACCTGGCGCGCCTGTGCGAAAGCTACAGCCGCTTCTTCTATCACTACGACGAAGCGCCGCTGATGATCGTCAATAACGAACACCTGGACCTGGCCGGCAGCGATGCCGATTTCAGCTTGCTTTTGGCGCGCATCGACGGCATGCGCGGCAAACGCGAATTTTTCAATCGTGGAGAATGACAATGGCAGGATATTTACAAGGCAGCGACCCGGCGGCACGCAATAAGCCGATCACCATCCCGGCGCTGCAAGCCTTGCGCGACAAAGGCGAAAAGATCACCATGCTGACCTGTTACGACGCCAGCTTCGCCGCCCTGATGGACCGCTGCGGGGTGGAAACCCTGTTGATCGGCGATTCGCTCGGCATGGTGTGCCAGGGCCACAGCTCGACCTTGCCGGTCACCCTGCAAGACGTCGTGTACCACACCGCCAGCGTGGCGCGCGGCAACCGTACCGCGCTGGTGCTGTCGGACCTGCCGTTCGGTACCTACGCCACGCCGGAAAGCGCATTCGAGAGCGCGGTGCCGGTGATCCAGGCCGGCGCGCAGATGGTCAAGATCGAAGGCGGCACGTGGCTGGCGCCTACCGTGCGCTTCCTGACCGAACGCGCGATCCCGGTGTGCGCCCATCTCGGGCTGACGCCGCAGTCGGTGCACCAGATGGGCGGCTACAAGGTGCAGGGCAAGTCGCATGCGGCGGCCGAGCAGCTGAAGGCCGATGCCCTGGCGCTGCAGGCGGCGGGCGCCAGCCTGCTGGTGCTGGAAGCGATTCCGGCGGCGCTGGGCAAGGAAGTCAGCGAACTGCTGACGATCCCGACAATCGGCATCGGCGCCGGCCCGGACTGTTCCGGCCAGGTGCTGGTGATGCACGACCTGATGGGCGTTTTCCCCGGCCACAAGGCGCGTTTCGTGAAAGATTTCATGGCGGGGCAGACCAGCATCGATGCGGCTGTGCTGGCTTATGTCAGCGCGGTGAAGGACAAATCGTTTCCGGCCCCGGAACACTGTTTCTGAGAGTCTCCGGCCACGGTAGGCGCTAGACTGGCGCCTGAATTGAAAACGGCGCCGAGAATACGGCGCCGTTTTTTTTGTTGTCAGGCTTAGTGCTGCTGGCCGTTGCCGCCTTGCGCCAGGGTTTGCAGCGGCGCCGGCTGGCTGTCGATGCCGACGCCTTGCGGCGGTGTGACCACCAGCGGTTCGCTGCGCGAACCTTGCGCCGACAGCACGTTCGAGGTGGTTTCAGGATTGGCGTTCCAGACCGGGTCGGCGATGCCGTCGAATACGCTTTTGAGCTGCTTGCCCCAGTTTTCGCGGATCATCTGGAAGTACTGGTTCTTCTCGCCGATGGTGACAAAGCGGGTGACCGCCAGCGTATCTTTTTCATACAGCAGCATGTCCAGCGGCAAACCGACCGAGACGTTCGAGCGCAGCGTCGAGTCCATCGAAATCAGCGCGCATTTTGCCGCTTCGTCCAGCGACGAGGCTGGCGTGATGACGCGGTCGAGTATCGGCTTGCCGTATTTCGATTCGCCGATCTGGAAATACGTGTTTTCATTGTGCGATTCGATGAAATTGCCGGCCGAATAGATCTGGAACAGGCGGCAGCGCTCGCCCTTGATCTGGCCGCCGAAAATGATGCTGACGTTGAAATCGATGCCGAATTTCTCCAGTGCCTGCGCTTCCCGTTCATACACCGAGCGGATCGCTTCGCCGACGATCTGCGCCGCTTCGTACATCGAGTCCACGGTCCAGATGGTCTTGCCGGCGGCGTTCACGCGTTCGCCGATGATTTCCTTGATCGACTGCGAGATCGACAGGTTGCCGGCGGTCATGAACACCATCAGGCGTTCGCCGGGATTTTCGAACACGCTCATCTTGCGCGACGTGGCGACATGGTCCACGCCCGCATTGGTGCGCGAGTCGGAGAGAAAAACCAGGCCGGTTTCCAGGCGGAGGGCAACGCAGTAAGTCATGGTGTCGAAGAAAAATACAAAGTGGCGATTTTACAGGAAGCCAAGGCGGTTTCTCGATCGGATTGGATTCTGCGTTAATAATACGACAATTTATTGTAAGTTGATGTAAGCCGCTTATTGATCGGATGGTAAAGCAGAAACGTTGACCTGCACAGTCAAGGTTTCTTCGCCGCCGCCGCGCCGCACGCCGCGCACCGGCGCGGCGGAGTCGTAGTCGCGTCCAATTGCCAGTCTGCAATAATTATCGCTGGCAAAACATGCATGGGTGACATCGATGCTGATCCAGCCGGCAAAGCCGCTTTCCTGCACCCAGACATCGACCCAGGCATGGCTTTCCGCGTGGCTGGTATTGCCGGGGTCGATATAGCCCGATACATAACGCGCCGGAATGCCGGTTATATGGCAGCAAGCCAGGAACAGGTGTGCATGGTCCTGGCATACGCCCTGGCCCAGGACCAGCGCATCGTCGGCGCTGCTGGTTACCGCGGTCGAGCCGCTCTGGTAGGACACCGCCGCGCAGATCGCCTGCGCCAGCTCCAGCAGCTGCCTGCTGTCGGCGCCGCTGCGCAGGTTCCGGTGGGCGAATTCCATGACTGCCGGCGTGGCTTGCGTCAGCTGGGTCGGCACGGTAAACACCAGCGGTGAAAATTCTCCCGCCTGCGGCAGCCGGCCTTGCTGCAGCGGCGTCACCGCTACCGTGCCCTCGGCGATGATGCGCACCTCGTGGTGCGGTTTGGTGACAGTCAGCGTATGGCTCAGGTTGCCGAACGCATCGATGTACGGATGGCGGTTGCCTGAACTGCTGATATGCCACGCCAGCGTGCGCTGCTGCGCTTCCGCGCGCGGCGACAGCCGCAGCTGCTGGATGGTGTAGGTCAGCGCCGCGGTGTAGTGATAAACCGTTTCATGCCGGATGGTCAGCAGCATGTCAGGCGTCAGGTGTTGAGGGGCACCAGGAAATCGCGGCTGATGCGATTGCCAAGCTCGAAGATCCGTTCGAAAAAGCGGGTCAGGTAATCGTGCAGGCCGGCGTCGAGGATCTCCTCGAGATTGCTGAATTTCAGGTCGGCATGGAGTTTCCCCGCGAACCGTTCGGTATCGGAGGAGGTGTCGTTATGCACATGCTTGAGGTTGCCGACCACTTGCTCCATGCAAGAGAGCAGCGAACGCGGCATGTCCGGCCGCAAGATCAGCAAATCGGCCACGCGCGCCGGCGTGATCACGTCGCGGTACACCTTGCGGTAGATTTCAAAACCGGACACCGAACGCAGGATCGCCGCCCAGTAGTAGAAATCGATTTGCGGATCCGCGATGGAATCCTGCTCCTGGCTTTGGCGCTGGCCGTTTTGCAGGTTTTTGGTGTAAGTGCCTTCCTTGGCGCCGTGGAATTTGACGTCGATGATGCGGGCGGTATTGTCAGCCCGTTCCAGGAAGGTGCCGAGGCGGATGAAGTGGAATGCTTCGTCCTTGAGCATGGTGCCGATGGTGACGCCGCGCGACAGGTGGGAGCGGTGCTTGACCCACTCGAAAAATTCGCTCGGGTTTTGCTCCAGCGCGTTGGTCTGCAGGTAACCCTGCATCTTGATCCAGGTGGCGTTCTGGATTTCCCATGCTTCGGTCGTCAGCGCGCCGCGCACCGCGCGCGCATTCTCGCGGGCCTGCTTCAGGCAGGAAGCGATCGAAGAAGAATTGCTGGGATCGCGCACCATGAAATCGATCACGTCTTTTTGCGTGACGACGCTGTATTTCTTGTCGTAGGCGTGGGTCAGCTCGGAAATGCCGAGCACTGCGCGCCAGCCTTTTTCAACGTCTTCGATCGACTGCGGCAGCAGCCCGGTTTGCACGTGCACATCGAGCATGCGTGCGGTGTTTTCTGCCCGCTCGGTGTAGCGGGACATCCAGAACAAATGATCGGCGGTGCGACTGAGCATGTTATTTCTCCAGAATCCAGGTGTCTTTGGTGCCGCCGCCTTGGGACGAGTTGACCACCAGCGAACCTTCCTTGAGGGCGACGCGGGTCAGGCCGCCGCGCACCAGGGAGACATTCTTGCCGGACAATACGAACGGCCGCAGGTCAAGGTGGCGCGGTGCGATGCCGGATTCGACATAAGTCGGGCAAGCCGACAGGGCCAGGGTCGGCTGTGAGATATAACCATCCGGCTTGGCGATCACGCGCTGCCGGAAATCCTCTATTTCCTGCTTGGTCGAGGCCGGTCCGACCAGCATGCCGTAGCCGCCGGCGCCATGCACTTCCTTGACCACCAGGTCCTTCAGGTTGTCCAGCGTGTACTGCAAATCTTCTTTCTTGCGGCACTGGAAAGTCGGGACATTGTTCAGGATCGGCTTCTCCGACAGGTAGAACTGGACCATGTCCGGCACGAACGGATAGACCGACTTGTCGTCGGCGACGCCGGTGCCGATGGCGTTGGCCAGCGTCACATTGCCGGCGCGGTACACCGACAGCAAACCCGGCACGCCCAGCGACGAATCGGGGCGGAAGGCGAGCGGATCGAGGTAGTCGTCGTCGATCCGGCGGTAGATCACGTCGACCCGCTTGGGGCCGCGCGTGGTGCGCATGTAGACCGCATTGTCGTTGACGAACAGGTCCTGGCCTTCGACCAGCTCCACGCCCATCTGCTGGGCCAGGAAAGCGTGCTCGAAGTAAGCCGAGTTGTACATTCCCGGCGTCATCACCACCACTGTCGGATCGGTCACGCCGACCGGCGCCACCGAGCGCAGGTTATCCAGCAGCATGTCGGGATAATGGTCGACCGGCGCAATCTTGTGGCGCAGGAACAGCTCGGGGAACAGCCGCATCATCATCTTGCGGTTTTCCAGCATGTAGGACACGCCCGACGGCACCCGCAGGTTATCTTCCAGCACATAGAATTCGCCCTGGCCGGCGCGCACGATATCGACGCCGGCAATGTGCGCGTAGATATCAGAAGCGACTGAGATACCCTGCATTTCGGGACGGTACTGGGCGTTGCGGAAAATCTGTTCAGCCGGGATCACGCCTGCCTTGACGATGTTCTGGTCGTGGTAGATGTCGTGGATGAACATGTTGAGCGCCTTGACGCGCTGGACCAGGCCGGCTTCCAGGGTCGCCCATTCCTGCGCGTGGATGATGCGCGGAATGATGTCGAAGGGGATCAGGCGTTCGGTGCCGGCGTCGTTGCCGTACACGGCGAAGGTAATCCCGACCCGGCGGAAAATCAGGTCGGCTTCGGCCCGTTTGCGGGCGATCGTTTCAGCAGTCTGGGCGTTGAGCCAATTGGAAAATTCGCTGTAGTGCGGGCGCACCGACGAATTGCCATCGGAGTACATTTCATCGAAAAAATTTGCCATGATCTTGCTTTGCTGTGGTTTGATCGGAAACTATCAAGTAGCTATCAAGAAGCGTGCCCGTAGCAAGCTGCTGGTTGCCTATTAAGCATTGTCTTAATTAAAGACTAACATGCGGTCTTGCTTGTTGAATAGGCTTTATTTTCAGTATTGCCAGGACAGCTCTTAGCAAATTTTGCTTAATCTGGGTGGCGTCCTCCGTCATGTCTGGATTGCAAAAAACAGCCTGCTCAAATAACGTTCAACCCGCCTTGGGCCATGGCGTCGGCGCCGGGACGGCGCACGGTGCGGGCATGTCGATCGAGGTGAATGCCGCCGGGCTGACGATTTCAAGATACTCCATGTCTTCCGAGTAGTCGAATAAAAAATGCACGATGCCCGGGCGCTGGTGCACGCAGTCGCCGGCCTTGACCAGCGTTTCCTTGTCCTCGTACATGAAGCGCGCCCAGCCTTTGAGCATGTAGACGATGTGGAAATCGGCTTCATGGCGGTGCCAGCCGGTGCCGACTTCGGGCGCCATGTTGGCCTTCACCAGATGCGCCACCACCTGGCCGCCGGTAGCGGCGGCGATGCCGAGGTCGCGGTACAGGAAAAAATCGCGCAGGCCGCCCGATTCGAATTCGGTGTCGCCTTCGCGCACATGGGAGAACACGGTCTTCGGGCTTGCTTCTATCTTCGCTTCAGTCTTGGTGTCCATTGCAGCTATCCTTTCCTTGGCTTCGGAAATCGTTTTCAGAATTCCACGTCCAGTTCATTGATATCGTCCGGCTCCAGCTTGGCCGCCTTGATCCATTCCTGCATTTCCGGCAGCGCCATGATGCGTTTGCAATAGGCGCTGCAGACGGAATCCAGCTTTACATCGTACGTCAGAAAACGCGTCGCCACCGGCGCGTACATGGCATCGGCCATCGAGCGTTCGCCGAACAGGAACGGGCCGCCATAGGTCGCCAGGCATTGTTTCCAGATGGTGGTGATGCGCTTGATGTCGGCTTCGGCGCGCGACCACACCTTGAAGTCAGGGAAATGCGCCTTGATGTTCATCGGCAGCGCCGAGCGCAGGGCGCTGAAGCCGGAGTGCATTTCACCGCAGATCGAACGGCAGTGCGCGCGCGCGGCGCGGTCCGCCGGCAGCAGCCCGGCTTTGGGCCGGATCTCGTGCAGGTACTCGCCAATGGCCAAGGTATCCCATACCACGATGTTGCCGTGGTACAGGCAGGGCACCAGGATCGACGACGACAGCAGCAGGATTTCAGCGCGCGCATCCGGGTCGTCCGGCGAGATCAGGTTCTCCTGGAATTCCAGGCCGGAGAACCGGGTCAGCAGCCAGCCGCGCAAGGACCACGACGAATAGTTTTTACTGGTGATGCTCAGGGTGGTCTTAGGCATGGCAATATTCTTCCGTATTGGATCGAAAGCGTTTTTGATTGGCAAACCGTTTGATGTCTAGTGAGCAAAGGCCGTGCCAGAGATATGGGCATGGATATTGCACCTGCTACGTTTGCCGGCATTCCAATAAACAGGGTAGTCCCATGACTAAAATTTACCAGGCATATCAGGGCTATGCGGATTTCAGCGATCCGATGCGTGCGTGGGCTGGCGCTGCCGCACCGATGTTGGGCCACCGTTTTCCCGGATGGCCCGACAGCCTGTCGCTGCGCAAGCTGGCTGCCGCCTGCGAAGTGTTTTCTTGCACCCGCTTGACGCATCAGCGCCCCGCATTCGGGATCGACAGCGTGGAAGAGAGCGGCTGCACGGTTTCGGTGCATGAAGAGATCGCCGACCAGACGCCGTTCTGCACCTTGTTGCATTTCCGCAAGGAAACCAAGGCTGCACAGCCGCGCATTCTCCTGGTTGCCCCCATGTCCGGGCATTTCGCCACCTTGCTGCGCGGCACCGTGAATACCCTGCTGCGCGATCACGACGTCTATATCACCGACTGGCACAACGCCCGCGACGTGGCGCTCAGCGACGGCCGTTTCGGTTTCGACGAATATGTCGCCCACCTGATCCGTTTCATCGAGAAGATCGGCCCCGGCGCGCACGTGGTGGCAGTCTGCCAGCCGACCGTGGCGGCGCTGGTGGCGGTGTCGCTGATGGCGGCCGACAAGCACCCGGCGCAGCCTTCCAGCATGACCCTGATGGCGGGCCCGATCGATACCCGCATCAATCCGACCGCGGTCAATGAGCTGGCGAAAAGCAAGCCTATCGACTGGTTCGAGAAAAACCTGGTGAGCACCGTGCCCGGCCGTTTCGCCGGCAGCCAGCGCCAGGTTTACCCCGGTTTCCTGCAGCTCAATGCATTCATGAGCATGAACCTGGAGCGCCACCTCAAGGCGTTCCAGAACCTGTACAACTACCTGGTCGACGGCGAAGACGAAAAAGCCAACGCCATCAAGACGTTTTACGCCGAATATTTCGCCATGTCGGACCTGGCCGCGGAGTTTTACCTGGAAACCGTGCAGAGCGTGTTCCAGGAACATGCATTGCCGCTTGGCGCAATGCAGGCATTAGGGCGTACGATAGAGCCGGCGGCAATCCGGCGTACCGCATTGTTTACCGTGGAAGGAGAGAAGGATGACATTTGCGCAGTAGGCCAGACCGTGGCGGCCCAGGACATGTGCAGCGGCATACGGCCGTACATGAAATCGCACCACGTGCAGACCGGCGTCGGCCACTACGGCGTCTTCAACGGCCGCCGTTGGGACAATGAAATATATCCGCGCCTGCGCGATTTCATCCACAGCCATCATCAGTACCAGTAACTTTTGTTTTGTGGCAGCTGCAGAAGTTCATGCGCTGAATGATTATTGATTGTCGCAGAGGATATCCATGTCAATTCACGTAGCACTCAATCATCTCACCACCTATCGCTACGAGCGCCCGATCAGCCTGGGCCCGCAGATCATCCGCCTGCGGCCGGCGCCGCATTGCCGCACCCGCATCCTCAGCTATTCGCTGCGGATATTGCCGGAGCCGCATTTCATCAACTGGCAGCAGGACCCGCAAGCCAATTACCTGGCGCGCCTGGTATTCCCGGAAAAGGCCGGCGAATTCCGCATCGAGGTCGACCTGGTGGCGGAAATGTCGGTGCTCAATCCCTTCGATTTCTTTCTTGAGCCGTATGCCGAGAAAGTGCCGTTTTCCTACGCGCCGGAATTGCAGAACGAGCTTGAGCCGTATCGCAAGAAGCTGCCGCTGACGCCGCTGCTGCAAAAATTTCTGGACCAGGTGCCGCGCGAAAGAATCCGCACCGAGGATTTCCTGGTCAGCCTCAACCAGCAGCTGGCGCAACTGATCAGCTATACCATCCGCATGGAGCCGGGCGTGCAGACGCCGGAGCAGACCTTGAGCCTCGGTTCAGGCTCTTGCCGCGATTCGTCGTGGCTGCTGGTGCAGATATTGCGCTACCTCGGGCTGGCGGCGCGTTTTGTTTCCGGTTACCTGATCCAGCTGACGGCAGACCAGAAATCGCTGGACGGTCCGTCCGGTCCGCAAGCCGATTTCACCGACCTGCACGCCTGGTGCGAGGTATACCTGCCGGGCGCCGGCTGGATCGGCCTGGATCCTACTTCCGGCCTGCTCGCCGGCGAAGGCCACATCCCGCTGTCCTGCACGCCGGAACCATCGTCGGCGGCGCCTGTGAGCGGCATGGTGGAGCCATGCGAAGTCGAATTCGAACATGCCATGAGCGTGCGCCGCATCTGGGAATCGCCGCGCGTCACCAAACCGTACAGCGAGCAGCAGTGGGAGGAAATCGAAGAGCTGGGCCATGCCATCGACGACGACCTGGACGAACTGGACGTGCGCCTGACCATGGGCGGCGAACCGACCTTCGTCGCGCTCGACCATCCCGAAGGCGAGGAATGGAACACGGCCGCCATGGGACCCACCAAGAAACCGCTGGCAGCCGAGCTCTACCACCGGCTGCGCCAGCAGTATGCGGCGCAAGGCTTGCCGCATTTCGGCCAGGGCAAATGGTATCCCGGCGAGCAGTTGCCGCGCTGGGCGCTCAACTGCTACTGGCGCCACGACGGCGAGCCGATCTGGTCGACGCCAGCCTTGATTGCCGACGAAACAAAGAAGCAAGCCGCCGACGACAATATCGCCGAACGTTTCTTGCTGGGAGTTGCCGCGCGCCTGGCGCTGGACCGGCAGCATGTGTTCGCCGCCTATGAAGATATCTATTACTACCTGTGGCGCGAACGCCGCCTGGCGATCAACGTCGATCCCTCCGATGCGCGGCTGGACGACAAGCAGGAACGGGCGCGGCTGGCGCGGGTCTTTTCGCAAGGCTTGCGCAAAGTCGCCGGCTACGTGTTGCCGCTAGCCCGCTCGGCCGACGAAAGCGGCTGGCAAAGCAGCAGCTGGTATTTGCGCGGCGAATACTGCTACCTGCTGCCGGGCGATTCGCCGCTGGGCTACCGCTTGCCGCTCGATTCGCAGCCGTGGGTCAAGAAGGCCGATTACCCCTTCGTGCACCAGCAGGACCCGACCCAGGCATTCCAGCCGCTGCCGCTGGCCCAGCAAATGCAGCAGCGAATCCGCCAACAGCCGGCGCCGCCGGTTGCAGGCGCCAGGGCAACCGCGGCAGATGCCCTGAAGTACAGTTCAACTTCATACAGCGCGGCATTCGCCAGCGAAGCGCAAGCGGCGCCGGCGCCGTTCGAATCGGCCGACCAGATCGCCCGCACCGCCTTGTGCGCGGAAGTGCGGCAGGGCGTGCTGTACCTGTTCATGCCGCCGCTGGCGCGGCTGGAGGATTACCTGGAGCTGGTGGCGGCGATCGAAGCGACGGCGCAAGCACTGGAGCAACCGTTGCTGATGGAAGGTTATGAACCGCCGCACGACCCGCGCCTGGGCAAGTTCAGCGTCACGCCCGATCCCGGCGTGATCGAGGTGAATATCCAGCCCATGCACAGCTGGGGTGAACTGGTCAGCAACACCACCTACCTGTACGACGTGGCGCGCGAGACTCGCCTCACTACCGAGAAATTCATGCTCGACGGCCACCATTCCGGCACCGGCGGCGGCAACCACCTGGTGCTGGGCGGCGCCACCACCGGCGACTCGCCGTTCCTGCGCCGGCCCGACCTGCTGCGCAGCCTGATCAGCTACTGGCACAACCATCCGGCCCTGTCTTACCTGTTCTCCGGCATGTTCATCGGCCCCACTTCGCAGGCGCCCCGCGTCGATGAAGCGCGCAACGATGCGGTAGTCGAGCTGGAGCTGGCGTTTACCGAAATGGAGCGCCAGCTGGCCGGCGGCGAATGTGCACCGTGGCTGGTAGACCGGCTGCTGCGCAACCTGCTGATCGACGTCACCGGCAATACCCATCGCGCCGAATTCTGCATCGACAAGTTGTATTCGCCCGACAGCAGCACCGGCCGCCTCGGCCTGCTGGAATTGCGCGCGTTTGAAATGCCGCCGCATGCCCGCATGAGCCTGACCCAGCAGCTGCTGTTGCGGGCGCTGGTGGCGCGTTTCTGGAAGACGCCGTACAAGCCGCCGCGCCTGGTGCGCTGGGGCACCGAACTGCACGACCGTTTCCTGCTGCCGCACTTCATCTGGCAGGATTTCTGCGACGTGATGGACGACATGCAGCAGGCCGGCTACGCGCTCAAGCCGGAATGGTTCGCCCCGCATTTCGAGTTCAGGTTCCCGAAAATCGGCGACTTTGCGATCAACGGCATCGGGCTCGAGTTGCGCACCGCGCTGGAGCCCTGGCATGTGCTGGGCGAGGAAAGCCGCTCCGGCGGCAACGCCCGTTACGTCGATTCCTCGCTCGAGCGGCTGCAGGTGAAGGTGAACGGCATGGCGCCGGATCGTTATGTGCTGACCTGCAACGGCGTGCCGGTGCCGCTGCAGCCGACCGGACGCGTCGGCGAGTTCGTCAGCGGCGTGCGTTACCGCGCCTGGCAGCCGCCGTCGGCCCTGCATCCGACCATCGGCATCGACTCGCCGCTGACCTTCGACCTGGTCGATACCTGGAACGGCCGCAGCCTGGGCGGGTGCCAGTATCACGTGGTGCATCCCGGCGGGCGCAGCTACGAGACCTTCCCGGTCAACGCGTTCGAGGCCGAAAGCCGGCGCCTGGGACGTTATTTCCGCCTCAACCACACCCCGGGACCGATGCAGGTAAAGCAACCGATTGCATCCATCGAGTTCCCATTTACGTTAGACTTACGTCACTTCTGATCAAGCTCGGCAGTCACGGTGCAAAGGAGCTGCAGCGCAACTATTTCCGGTTTGCGCTGCAGTTTTTCAGCAGCCTGTCGGCAGGGTTTGCATTTAAATTGTTTCAGGTGATGCAAGCGATCAACTATGTACCGGCGTTTACTCGAGAGCTATCCTGCAGAGGCAGATCGTTACGACGAAATGCTGGAAACCGGCGGCCGCCTGCGGCCGCACTGGCGGACCTTGATCGACCAGCTCGAAGGGTTGTCGCCGGAGATCCTGCGGCGCCGCGCGCGCGAGGTACGCGAGGCGATTGCCGCCGACGGCGTGACCTACAACGTATACGCCGATCCGCAGGGCGCCAACCGGCCCTGGGAACTGGACCTGCTGCCGCAAATCATTTCCGCCGACGAATGGCAGATCCTGTCCGCCGCCGTGGTGCAACGTGCGCGCCTGCTCAACGCCGTGCTGGCCGATCTGTACGGCCCGCAGGCGCTGCTGTCCGAAGGGTTGCTGCCGCCGGCGCTGGTATTCGGCCAGCATGGCTACCTGTGGCCTTGCCGCGGCATCGAACCGCCAGCCGGCATACACCTGCACCTGTACGCGATCGACCTGGCGCGTTCGCCGGACGGCCACTGGTGGGTCATGTCGGACCGCACCCAGGGGCCGTCCGGCGCCGGCTACGCCTTGCAGAACCGGCAGATCATGTCGCGCGCATTGCCGGAGACGGTGCGCGACATGCATGTGCAATCGCTGCTGAAGTTTTTCCATACCCTGCACGACAGCCTGAACGCGCTGGCGCCGGCCGCCGGCGAAACGCCGCTGGTGGTGCTGCTGACGCCGGGGCCGTATAACGAAACCTATTCCGAACACGCGTTCCTGGCGCATACCCTGGGTTTCCCGCTGGTCGAAGGAGCCGACCTGATGGTGCGCGGCGACATGGTGTACCTCAAGACCCTGAGCGGCTTGCGGCGCGTCCATGCGATCCTGCGGCGGCTGGACGACGACTATTGCGATCCGCTCGAATTGCGCGCCGATTCCGCGCTCGGCATTCCCGGGCTGGTGCAGGCGGCGCGCCTGGGCAATGTGCTGATCGCCAATTCGCTCGGCAGCGGCGTGCTGGAGTCGGGCGCCTTGCATGGTTTCCTGCCGGCCATCTGCCAGCGTTTGCTCGGCCAGCCGCTGGCGTTGCCGGCGGTGGCGTCCTGGTGGTGCGGCGAAAAACCGGCGCTCGATTACACCTTGGCCAACCTGGAGCAGCTGGTGATCATGCCGGCGTTCCCGTCGATGCGCATGCAGCCGGTCTATGGCCATAGCCTGAATGCACAATCGCGGCAGCGCCTGGTGGAGAGCCTGCTGGCCCAGCCGCATGCTTATGTGGCGCAGGAATGGGTGCGCTTGTCGCAGGCGCCGGTATTGTCGCGCAGCGGCGAATACCGTCTGATGAGCCGTGCGGTCAGCTTGCGGGTATTCGTGGTCGCCGCCGCCGACGGCAGCTACCAGGTGATGCCGGGCGGCTTGACGCGGGTCGCGCCGCGCCAGCGCAAGGACGTGGTGTCGATGCAGCAAGGCGGCGCCAGCAAGGATGTCTGGGTGCTGAGCCCGGTGCGCGCCGAGCCGAGCGATGCGGTCGCGCCGGCGGTGGCGCCGCTGGAGGATGGCGACGGCCGGCAGCGCACGCTGGATTTCATCCGCAGCACAGTGGACATTTCATCGCACGCCGGCGAAAACCTGTTCTGGATGGGACGCTACGCCGAGCGCTGCGACAACCTGGCGCATCTGCTGCGCGCCACTTTGCAGCGCGGCACCGACGTGCAGGGCGAAGCCCGTGAAACCTTCTACCAGCTGTGCGAAATCTGCCGCAGCCTCGGGATCGCCATGCCGGCCGCATCAGCAACGGCGCGACCGACTGTCGCCGCCCTGCAGCAGGCGCTGGTTGCCGCCATCGCCGATCCCACCGCCGGTATCGGCATTGCCGGCAACTTGCGCCATCTGCATCATTGCGGCTACCAGGTGCGCGAACATCTTTCGCTGGACAACTGGCAGGCGCTCAACCGCATGCCCGGCCTGACGACCGACAGCAGCGGCCCCGGCGGCGTCACACCCGCCGCCGCGCTGCACATGCTCAACAATGTCATCCAGGCATGCGTCGGCCTGGCCGGCCACGCGCTGGACGACATGACGCGCGACGAAGGCTGGCATTTCCTGATGCTGGGCCGGCATATAGAGCGCATGACCCACCTGGCGACGCTGTTCAGCCAGTTCCTGCTGCTGCCGCCGGAGCGCCAGAACCGGACGCTGCCGTGGCTGCTGGAATCGGCCAACAGCGTGGTCACCTACCGCGTACGCTACCGGCGCGCGCCGGAATGGCTGCCGGTGCTGCATCTGCTGATATTCGACGTCAGCAACCCGCACGGCATCGCATTCCAGTTCCATATGCTGGAGCGCTATTTAAGCGATATCGGGGAACAGCTCGGCACCCTGAACATGGATACGCCGGCGCACCTGTCGGCCTTGCTGCGCGAATTCGAATTGCAGGACCTCGGCCATGATTCCTTGTTTGTGGCGGACGCCCACGCGCGCCTGGTGCAGCTGATGCGCGACGCCATCGGCGGCGCTTTTTCGCTGTCCGACGAGCTGGCGCGGCATTTCTTCACGCCCCTGAATGCGCCGGTCAGCCAGGGAGTGTCATGATGAGCGAGCATACCTATCACATCCGCCACGATACCCATTACGCGTATTCGCAGGCGGTGCGCCTGTCGCACCAGATGCTGCGCCTGACGCCGCGTTCCCTGCCATGGCAGACCTGCACTTCGCACGGCATCAGCATCACGCCGGAACCGCAAAACCTGCGCATGTTCCTGGACAGCTTCGGCAACCCGCTGCAATCGTTTTCGCTGGAAAACGACCATACCGACCTGCGCGCCCTGGCCGAATCGTGGGTCACGCTGACGCCGCGCCAGCTGCCGCCGGCCACGCCCTCCTGGGAGCAGGCGCGCGCCGCGCTGTCATACCAGGCCGGCCAGTTTTTATTGCCTGACGACCTCGAAGCCACGCGTTACCTGTTTGAATCGGCGCACGTGCGGATCAAGCGTGAATTCCTGGCCTATGCCGCCGAGTCGTTCACGTCCGGGCTGCCTTTGCTGGCGGGGATCGATGCCTTGATGACGCGGATTTTCCATGAGTTCACCTTCGACCCGCTGGCTACCACCGTTTCTACCCCGGTCACCGAAGTGTTCGCTACCCGGCGCGGCGTGTGCCAGGATTTTGCCCACTTCATGCTGTCCTGCCTGCGCTCCCTGGGCCTGGCGGCGCGTTATGTCAGCGGCTACCTGCTGACCGAACCGCCGCCCGGACAGCCGCGCCTGATCGGCGCCGATGCGTCGCACGCCTGGGTGTCGGTGTATTGCCCGGGATTCAATGGACAAGCCAGCAGCTGGATAGATGCCGATCCGACCAACGGCATTTTCCCTGACACCAGCCATATCACGCTTGGCTGGGGCCGCGATTTCCTCGACGTCTCGCCCTTGCGCGGCGTGCTGATCGGCGGCGGCCGGCAAACCATGGATGTTGCGGTCACCGTCATGCCAGCCCATGAAGCACCAGGGTTCGGATTCGCGGTTTGACCGATACATACTCTGACCTCATTTGATCGCACCTATAAAAAGCATATGAAAACATTCTTCCAGCACTGTCAGTTGGCCGCCTGTGCCATGACCATATTTTCGGCACCGTCTCTTTATGCGGCTGAACCAGCGATCGCACCGCAAGTGCAGAATGCTGCGCAAGCAAGTTTCAAGGAATGGGCCGAAGTGCTGGCAATTCCCAACGACTCTGCGGTAGCCGCCGATATCCAGCGCAATGCCGCCTGGTTTGAACAGGCTTTTCAGCGGCGTGGTTTTCATACCAGGCAATTGCCCAATAACGGCAAGCCGCTGCTGTTTGCAGAGTTTCCAAAGAGCGCTCCCGGTCTTCCCACGGTACTGTTTTATGGACACATGGATGGACAACCGGTCAATCCCTCTGAATGGCAACAGAAAAGCCCGTGGATACCCGTACTGAAACAGCGCAATGCAGCAGGCCAGTGGGAAGCCATGCCGCTGGACAAGCTATTCGCCAAGGATGTCGATCCAGAGTGGCGTTTATTCGCCAGAGCTTCCGCTGATGACAAAGCGCCGATCATGATGTTGCTGGCCGCGATCGACGCACTCAAGGCCGGCGGCAAGACGCCGGCGATCAACCTCAAGGTCATTCTTGACGCGGAAGAAGAAAAAGGATCGCCGTCATTGGGCGGCGTCATCAAGCGGAATCAGGATTTGTTGAAGTCCGATATGCTGGTTGTACTGGACGGTCCGATGCACCCCAGCAATCAGCCGACATTGGTATTCGGCAATCGCGGAATCGTTGTCGGCACGTTGAAGGTTTATGGCCCCAAGCAAGATAGCCATAGTGGGCACTACGGCAACTATGCCGCCAACCCGGCGCAATTGATGGCGCGTTTGCTGGCGTCGATGAAAGATGATGAGGGCCGAGTTACGGTTCCCGGTTATTACAATAACGTCAAGCTGGACGCCGACTCATTGCGTGTCATGCGCGCAGTGCCAGACGACGAAGCGGCGCTGCGCAAGCGCCTCGGGATTGCGGCGGCAGATAAGGTCGGACAAAATTATCAGGAAGCGATGCAATATCCGTCGCTCAATGTGCGCGGCATGCAATCTGGAGATGTCGGCGAGAAGGCTCGCACTGTCGTGCCGGCGATGGCCGTCGCCGAATTGGATTTGCGTACCGTACCTGAAACCGAGCCGGCGGCCTTGATAGCTTTACTCAAGGGATTTGTGGAGAAGCAGGGTTTTCACCTTGTCAATGGCGAGCCGAGCGATGCGGATCGCGCCCGCTATCCTAAACTGGCTTCGCTTGAGTTCGAGTCGGCATCGGCTTCCAGCAGCGCCGTTCGCACCGATCTGCATGCGCCAATCAGTAATTGGCTGCGCGGCTCTTTGACCAAGACTTACGGTAAGGAACCGGTACAGATCAGAATGATGGGAGGCACTGTCCCGACTGGCGCGCTAGTCGATGCCCTGAAAGTTCCCTTCGTGATTGTGCCGCTGGTCAACGCCGATAACAATCAGCACAGCGCCAATGAGAATATGCGGTTGGGAAATTACGTCAATGGTGTGAACAGCCTGACAGGTATTCTGTCGGAGCCCTTTGGCAGCAGGCCCTGAACGATCTGAAAATTGCCCCGACAGCAGTCAAATGGGGTCAGAGTTTTTTTCGCGGGTTTTGCGAAAATTACTCTGATCCCATTTGACGTTCTACGGAGTGGAGTACGTCAAAAGCAACTTCAACAGTCCTAAGGCGCGCGGATTTGATCTACCAGCTTCATTGCGCGCGGATCCGGCGGCGGCGTCAGCAGGCTGACCACGACCAGCGCCAGCAAACCTGCCGGCACGCCGAAGATGCCGGCCGCCATCGGCGCGATGTGGAACCACTGGCCGGCGGCCGAACCGCCCAGCGCCGGATAAGTGTGCAGCATGTAGTAGATGCAGGTGCCAAAGCCGGCCACGATGGCGGCGATCGCGCCTTGCTGGTTGCCGCGTTTCCAGAACACGCCCAATGCCAGCACCGGGAACAAGGTCGAAGCCGCCAGTGAAAATGCGGCGCCCACCATCGACAGGATATCGCCCGGCTTCAGCGAAGCGGTATATGCCGCCAGCAGCGCCACCACCAGCAACAGCAGCTTGGATATCGTGACGCGCTTGGCGGTGGAGGCGTGCGGATCGATCATCTTGTAATAGACGTCGTGCGACAAGGCGTTGGAAATCGTCAGCAGCAAACCGTCCGCGGTCGACAATGCCGCCGCCAGCCCGCCGGCCGCCACCAGCCCGGATACGAAATAGGGCAGGCCGGCGATCTCCGGCGTCGCCAGCATGATCATGTCGCCGTCCAGGGTGATCTCCGATAATTGCACCAGGCCGTCATGGTTGAAATCGGTGATGCTGACCAGCGGATTGCTCTTGTCGATATTGGCCCAGTACGAGACCCATTCCGGCAGGTGCGCATAATCGGAGCCGACCAGCGAGGTATAGATATAGTATTTCACCAGCACCGCCAGCGCCGGCACCGTGAGGTAGATCAGCAAGATGAAAAACAGCGTCCAGAACACCGACTTGCGCGATTCCTGCACCGACGGCGTGGTGTAGTAGCGCATCAGGATATGGGGCAGGGATGCGGTGCCCATCATCAGGCAAAACACCAGCGCCAGGAAATTGTTGCGCCTGATATCGGATGCCTCGCGGGTGGCGCCGGGAAACGGCGTCGCCTGCGGCACCGGCGGCTCGGCGTGCGCCAGGCTGCTGGCCTTGTCCTGCTGCCATTTGCGTTCGGCTTCCTCGGGCGTTTTCGGATAGCTGTTCAAGGCGCGGTTGGCGGCGCGGATCTCGATCAGGGAACTGTTGTTGCGTTTCAGCAGCTCCAGGTGCTGCTGCGCTTCGATCCGTCCCTGTTCCCATGATTTCGGCAGGTTGCGCAGGCGGGCGTCGTAGTCGTCCGCATTGGCCTTGAAGATCGCCCGCACTTCGATTTCTTTCGGATCGACGTCGAGTTTTTTCTCGATGCTGGTGATCTGCGCCAGCACCGAGCCGTAGGAAACCTGCGCCACCGGGCTGTGCGTATGCTCCATCGACAGCCAGACCACCGGGATCAGGTAGGCAAACAGGATGATGATGTATTGCGCCACCTGGGTCCAGGTGATCGCCCGCATGCCGCCCAGGAAGGAGCAGACCAGGATGCTGGCCAGGCCGAGGAAAATGCCGACCGAAAAATCGACGCCGGTAAAGCGCGAGGTGATCAGGCCGACGCCGTAGATTTGCGCCACCACGTAGATGAAGGAAATCACCACCGTGGCGGCCACCGCCAGTATGCGTATCGGATTGCTGCTGGTGCGGCCGCGGTAGCGCGCCGCCAGGAAATCCGGGATCGTGTACTGCCCGAACTTGCGCAGATACGGCGCGATCAGCAAGGCCACCAGGCAGTAGCCGCCGGTCCAGCCGATGATGTAAGCGAGGCCGTCGAAACCTTGCAGGTAGAGGCCGCCGGCCAGGCTGATGAAGGTGGCGGCGGAAATCCAGTCGGCGGCGGTGGCCATGCCGTTGAACAGTCCCGGCACCCGCCGCCCCGCCACGTAATATTCGGAGACGTCCGACGTGCGGCTCATGATGCCGATGCCGGCGTACAGGACGATGGTGGCGAACATGAACAGGTAGCCGATCCAGGTGCGCGGCAAACCTTCTTTTTCGAGTATCGCCAGCACCACCAGCAACAGGATGAAGCCGCCGGTGTACCAGGCGTAGTAGCGCACCAGGCGCCGGAAAAAAGAGCTGTCCTTCATTGCTGTTCGCGGTCCGGCTGGCGGCGGTCTATTTTCCGCATCTGCCAGGTGTATACCGCGACAATCAGCAGGTAGGCCAGGGCCAGCCCTTGCGCCGCCATGTAAAACGACAGCGGCCAGCCGAACCAGCGCATGCCGGACAATTCACGTGCAAAGAAGATGACGCCGAAGGTCAGCACGAACCAGACCAGCAGCAGGGCCAGCGTCAGTCGCCTGGTGCTTTGCCAATGGCTGGCGGGAGAAGGTGGACGGGTTTTCGGCATGCGCATGTCTGGTCGGGTAACGGGTTATGGTCGGAAATGGAAGTCGGAATTGAAATCGAGCGCGGGTTTTTCCAACAGGCGAAATGCGACGCGGAACAGGCTGCCCGGCAGTTCCGGTTCGCTGCTGCGCGGATTATAGGAAATCGTCACCTGGGCGTCATGCTGCTGCGCGATTTCGCGCACGATCGCCAGCCCCAGGCCGCTACCGCCGCGGCCGCTGTCGAGGATGCGGTAAAAGCGCTGGAACACGTGGTCGCGTTCGGCCGGCGGGATGCCGGGCCCGGTATCCTCGACTTCCAGTATCGCCAATCCTGCCGCGGCGTCATGGCGCACGCGGACGGTAACCCTGCCTTCGACCGGCGTGTAATGCAGTGCATTGTCGATCAGGTTGCCCAGCAGTTCGCGCAGCATGAGCGGATTGCACAGTACCGGCAGCGGCTGCTCGGCCTGCTCGAAGCCGAAATCGATGCGTTGGCTGAACGAGGCTTCGACCCAGTCCTGCACCACGGCGCGCGCGAATTCGGACAGGTCGGTTTCGACAAACGGCGCGCTTTCCTGCGACTGGTTTTCCGCCCGCGCCAGCGACAGCAGCTGGTTGACCAGCCGGGTGGCCGATTCCGAACTCTTCGCCAGCTGTTCCAGCGAGCGATGGATGTCATGCTGGCTGGTCTGCCGCAACGCCAGTTCGGACTGCATGCGCATGCCGGCCAACGGCGTTTTCATCTGGTGCGCGGCGTCGGCGATGAAACGTTTCTGGGTCTGGATCGACAGCGACAGGCGCGACAGCATGTCGTTGAGCGAGCGCACCAGCGGCGAGATTTCTTCCGGCACCTGGCCGGAATCGATAGGGCTCAGGTCGTCCGGACGGCGGGCCCGGATCCGCTGCTGCAGTTCGGACAGGGGCGAGAGGCCGCGCGACAAGGCAAACCAGATCAGCGCCAACGCAATCGGCAGGATCAGGAATTGCGGCAAGATCACGCCCTTGATGATTTCATTGGCCAGCCGGGCGCGTTTTTCCAGCGTTTCCCCGACCTGCACCAGCGCTACCCGCGGCCGCTCGCGGCTGTCGGCGGCGCGGCCGGCGTCGACCGCGCTGCGCAGGTCGACATAGGTATAGGCGATCCGCACATCGCTGCCATGCAGGGAGCTGTCCCAGAATTTCACCTTGCCCGGATGCGAGGGCTCGTCTTCCGCGGCCGGCACGTGCATATCGCGGTCGCCGTCGATATATTCGCCTTGCGGGCCGGTGATCAGGTAATACACATTGTCGACATCGTCGGCGCGCAGGAAATCGCGGGAAGGCGTGGTCAGGCGCGTGACGACCTTGCCGTTGACTTCGCTCACCTGTTGCGACAGGACCGTGACGCTGTCGTCCAGCGCCTGGTCAAAAGGCTGGTTGGCGATCGACTTTGCCACGACATAAGTGATCGCGATACTGATCGGCCACAGCAGCAACAGCGGCACCAGCATCCAGTCCAGGATTTCGCCAAACAGCGAGCGCTGCACGCGTTCTTCGGCTGGTGCGGCCGGGGTGGCCGGGTTTGGCTGCGCAGCCAGGGATTGTGCGTCGCGCATGGGGGGCGAGCGTCAGCGGCGGCTGGAAGCGTCGACCGGAGAGAGCGAGGCCGGAGGGGCGGCGGAAATAGCGGCGCCGGCTTGCGGTTCGCTGATTTTTTCCAGGCAATAACCGAGGCCGCGCACTGTCGCAATCCGTACGCCGCCGACTTCGATTTTCTTGCGCAGGCGATGTACATATACCTCGATGGCGTTGTTGCTGACTTCTTCGCCCCATTCGCACAGGTGGTCGACCAGCTGTTCCTTGGAGACCAGGCGGCCGGTGCGTTGCAGCAACACTTCCAGCAGGCCCAGTTCGCGCGCCGACAGGTCCAGCATCTGCTCATTGATGTAGGCGATCCGTCCGACCTGGTCGTAGCTCAGCGGACCGTGCTTGACGACAGTGGGGCCGCCGCCGGCGCCGCGCCGGGTCAGGGCGCGCACCCGCGCTTCCAGTTCGGACAGTTCGAACGGCTTGGCCATGTAGTCGTCGGCGCCCAGGTCCAGGCCCTTGACCCGCTGCTCCAGGGAATCGGCGGCGGTCAGGATCAGCACCGGCAGCCGCGAATTCCTGGCGCGCAGGCGGCGCAGCACTTCCAGGCCGGTCATCTTGGGCAGGCCGAGGTCCAGGATCAGCAGGTCGAAATCCTGGGTCGACAAGGCCGAATCCGCTTCCACGCCGTTCATCACGCAGTCGGTGGCGTAACCCGACTGGCGCAGCGAGCGCGTCAGTCCATCGGCTAGGACACTGTCGTCTTCGGCAAGCAGGATGCGCATGATTGGGGTGTTTTCAGTACGGTGGATGGAAGGTGCTGCTTGTAGTCTATGGCGTTTCATTCTTCCCAGCAAGGTCGACGTAACATTGCCGCGGTTTGGTATAATCAACGCCACCCAACCTGGCCAGGACCTGCTTTCCTACTTCGATGCAACGCTTATTGATTCTTCTGCTGATGTTTCTGCTGCCTATGCAAGTTTTTGCAGGCATGTCCGAATCCCAGGCAAATGCAGCAGCGGTAGCGTCATTGGCAGTCCAGCAGGAGGTCTTGCAAGATGCGCCGGCCTGCCAGGCCGGCGGCGATTGCGATCAGGAAGATATCGCGATCGACGACATCGAGATGCATGTCGATCTGGGCGATGAAACTGTCCCTGCCTTTCCCCTTGTATTTGCCGCCGCGGCCATCGTTTCGACGCCTGCGCTGAGCAACGACAAGGCGCTCCAGCCTCCGTTCCTGCCGCCGGCCGGACCTCCCCCCAGAGCTTAAGCGCCTCTACGCCGCCTTTGCGATTGCAGCCGGCGGCCGGCGCCTTCCTATCTGCCGGGTTATCGCCCGGCGATTCCAGCCATCCATGATGTTGACGGCAGGCTGTGCGCGTCTAGCGCCCTGCCTTAATACCGGGCCGGTCCAATGCCATGGCATGGCTGCGAAGTCTTAAAACTTAGCGGTCCGTATGGCCGTGATGGCATCACATCTCAGGAGAAAGTATGAAGAAATTATTCGTGGCGCTGATCGTCGTCGCAATGACGTTGTCAGCCGGCATGTCAACCGTTGAAGCCAAGCGCATGGGCGGCGGCGGTTCCTTCGGCAAAAAATCGCAAAGCATGAATCGCCAGGCCGCGCCGGCGCAGAACCAGGCCGGCAACGCCGCCAAGCCAGCAGCAGCCGCGGCTGCCCCGGCTGCCGCTGCAGCCGCCAAACCTAGCATGTGGAAAGGCATGCTGGGCGGCGCGCTGCTGGGGCTGGGCCTGGGCGCCTTGCTGTCGAGCATGGGCCTGGGCGGCGCCATGGCAGGCATGATCAGCAATATCATCATGATCGCCTTGTTCGCGTTCGCCGCCATGTTCATCTACAAGCTGGTGCGCCGCAAGATGGGCAATGGCGCAGCCGGCGCCAATGGCATGCGTCCTGCGTATGCCACTGCCGCGCCATCCAGCTTCACGCCGGAAATTGCTTCGCGCCTCGAGCAGCCGATGCAGCGCACGGTGTTTGACGCCGCGCCTGCAGCGGCGGCGACGGGCGCCGGCGCCGTGGGTGCTGCGGCCTGGGGCGTGCCGGCCGATTTCGATACCGCCGGTTTCCTGCGTCATTCCAAGACGTATTTCCTGCGCCTGCAAGCCGCATGGGACAAGGCTGACAGCAACGACATCCGTGAATTCACCACGCCGGAGATGTTTGCCGAGCTGCGCATGCAGTTGCAGGAACGCGGCGCATCGGACAACCACACCGACGTCGTGACGCTGGAAGCCGAACTGCTGGGAATCGAGACCACCGACGCCGAATACCTGGCCAGCGTGAAGTTCACCGGCATGATCAAGGAAGACGACGCAGCTTTCGCCGCGCCGTTTTCTGAGGTCTGGAACCTGTCCAAGCCGACCGCGGGACAGGGTGGCTGGATACTGGCGGGGATTGAGCAGGTCGAGCAAAAGGCTTGAAGCTAGCTTTCGTTGCAACTTAAGGGCCGCCGGCGAGAAATTGCCGGCGGCTTTTTCTTTTGGCGCGCGCCGGCAGCGCCAGTAGTGGCACAATACGGGGTTTTCAGGATACCGCTAAAGGAATTTCAATGAGTTTGCCAACGAGTTTGCCGACGACGGCCCCGGGTTCTGCCGTGATTCTGACCGGCGACCGCCCGACCGGCCCTTTGCACCTGGGCCATTTTGTCGGCAGCTTGCGTAACCGCATCGCTTACCAGCACACTTACCGCCAATTCATCATGCTGGCCGACGCCCAGGCGCTGACCGACAATATGGACGACACCGGCAAGGTACACCGCAATGTGGTCGAAGTCGCGCTGGACTACCTGGCGGTCGGCATCGATCCGGACCTGTCGACGATCCTGATCCAGTCGCAGATTCCGGAGCTGGCGGAGCTGACTTTCTATTACCTGAACCTGGTGACGGTGGCGCGGCTGGAGCGCAATCCCACGGTCAAGGAAGAGATCCGCCTGCGCGGGTTCGAGCGCGATATCCCGGCGGGATTCCTGACTTATCCGGCCAGCCAGGCGGCTGACATCACGGCGTTCAAGGCGGCGCTGGTGCCGGTGGGGGAGGACCAGATTCCGATGATCGAGCAAACCAACGAGATCGTGCGGCGTTTCAACCGTACCGCGGGGCGCGATGTGCTGGTGGAAGCGAAGGCTTTGGTGCCGGAGATCGGGCGCTTGCCTGGCATCGACGGCAAGGCCAAGATGAGCAAGTCGCTGGGCAATACCATCAACCTGGGCGCTACCGCCGACGAGATCCGTGCTGCGGTCAAGCAGGTGTATACCGATCCTTTGCACTTGCGGGTGCAGGATCCTGGCCACCTGGAGGGCAATGTCGCGTTCCTGTACCTGGATGCCTTCGATCCTGACCAGGATGGTTTGGCCGAGATGAAGGCGCATTACGTGCGCGGCGGCTTGGGCGACAGCCTGGTCAAGGCGCGCCTGGAGGCTTGCCTGCAGGACTTGCTGGCCCCGATCCGGGCTCGTCGCGAAAAGCTGGCCAAGGACAAGGGCCATGTCATGCAAATCCTGAAGGACGGCACTGCCAAGGCGCGCGAAGTCGCGGCGAAAACCGCTGACGAAGTCAAGGCAGCCCTAGGTCTAACCTACTTCTGAAGCAGTTAAATGGGGTCGGAGTTTTTTTTCGGCAGCTTTACCGCCGAAAATTACTCTGACCCCATTTAACGGCCCACGGAGTAAGTGCGGTGGCATGCGACGGCCTTCGTCCATCGTTACTTAAAACGTTAGCTGCTCCGTGGATACAAGCCGGGGGCGGCCCGGCAGCCGCTCACTTTCTTTGCTTCGCCAAAGAAAGTAAGCAAAGAAAGGCGACCGCAAAGCCGTTGCCCTCCCTTCGGTCGGGTCCCCAAATGAGCCAGCGGCCAGCCGGGTGGGAAGACAAACTCGCTTCGCTCAAACATGTCTTCCCACAATTCCCGGCTGACCGCTGTCTCATTTGGCAACGTCCCAATGCGGAATTCAAAAGCAACCCCAACGGCAACGTCAAAAGCAACTTCAACCCCCCGCTGCTAGCAACTGGCCGGCCCCGCATCAATCACCAATTCATTCCCCGTAACAAAACGGCTTGCATCCGACGCCAGATACAGGATCGCTGCCGCCACGTCCGCGGCCGAACCTCGGCCCGTCAGCATCTGCAGTTCGGCACGGTCTGCCAGCAACTGGGTCAGGTCATGTTGCCGGCGCCTGGCGGCGGCCAGCGCGGGTGGGCGCACTACGCCCGGATGGATGGTGTTGACGCGGATATTTTGCGTCGCGTAGCGTATCGCGTTCATGCTGCCCATCCTTAGCGTTGTTTTCGCGGCGTGGTCGGCGGCTTCCTGTTGTGCGCCGTCCATGGCGCGCAGCGCCAGCACGTTGACGATGGAGCCGCCGCCCGCGCGTTCCATCGCGGGCGCTACGTGTTTGCTGCACAGGATGCTGCCGTTGACGTTAGCCTGCGTGGAGCGGTCATCGGCATCGACGCCGGCGCTGTTGACCAGGATATCGATGCGGCCGAAATGGGCCTCGACCGCCGCCATCACCCGCTGCACTGCGTCGTCGTCGCTGACATCGACCTGCCAGTAGCGGACTTTGTCCTTTTTACCTCCGGGCAGCCCGGCAATGACACTGCCGTCCTCTTCCCGATCATCTAGAATCGCCAAATGTGCACCAGCGGCCGACAACGCGCAGGCGATATGCAAAGCAATGCCGCGCGCTGCGCCGGTGACCAGGGCAACCTTGTTTTCGAGAGGAAAATAGGCGGTGAGTGGATTCATGCGGCCAGAACCATTGTCGGTTTTTACACGCCAATTAAAGCATTCTTTAGTGCACATTGCAACCATGCTTTAAATGATTGAAAGTATTCTTTACCGATGGTGAATAATTATGGGGCGCGACTCGCGGAAGCTTTGCACATAGCCCAAAAAGACAGGCAAGAGCTCGCGGACGGCATCGGCGTCAGCGTGCAGGCGATCGGGCAGGTGATTGCGGGCAAAACCAAGGCGCTCACGGCGGAAAATTCGGCGCTCGCCGCAAAATTCCTGGGCGTCGACATATTCTGGCTCGCCACCGGAGTCGGCAACCCGAAAATCGTGACCCAGGCTTCCGGCCAGTGGCCGTTCAGCATCAGCGTCGATTCCTTCCTTGCCATCCCGGAGGAGGAGCAGAACCGCATTGGCGAATACATCGAATTCTGCGTCAAGAAGTGGCAAAGGGCGCATCCGGCAAAAAAGCCCTGAATCGAGGATGCATCGCCTCCGCCTTCCCCGGGATCAATCTGCCCGGGGAAACAATAACGCCAGGACCTCACGCAACCACCGATTGGCCGGATCGAGTTCGGCATTCTCGTGCCAGTACAGATATACATCCAGCGGCGGCGTAGGCAGCGGCAGCGGATGGATTTTGTTCGGCAGGTTGATGTTGGCAATATGGGCGTAATGTTCCGGCATGGTGGTCAGCAGATCGGACGTGCTGACCACCTGGCAGGCGGCGTAATAGTGCTGGCAGCGCAGGCCGACGTGGCGCTGGCGTCCGATGCGGGCCAGCTCGACATCCTCGACGCCAGGACCGGTGCGGCGCGAGGAAACCAGAATGTGGGTTTGTGCCAGGTAGGTTTCCAGGTCCAGCCCATCGCTCAGCGCCGGATGATCCTGGCGCGCCACCACCACCAGCGTATCGCGCGACAGCGAAGCGCTGCGGATTTCTCCCGGACGCTGCAAGAGGACGTCGACCGCGATGTCCAGCGTGCCGGCCGCCAGCTCCGATTCCAGCTGGCGCCGTTCCACCCTTACCGAATTGATTTCCACCATCGGCGCCTGGGTTTGCAGCAGCTGCATCAGCGGCGGCAGCAGCCGCGCCTCCAGCACGCCCGGCAGGCCCAGGTTGAAGCTGCGCCGGCTGGTGGCGGGATCGAACTGGTTGCCGTGCTTGACGCTGACTTCCAGCGTTTGCAGCGCCTGCCGCACGGGGCCGATCAGCGAACGCGTCATCGGCGTCGGCAGCATCTTGCTGCCTTGGCGGATAAACAAGGGATCGCCCAGCAGTTCCCGCAAACGCGCCAGGGCGTGGCTGACGGCCGGCTGGGTCAGGCTGAGCGCCTTTGCCGCGCGGGTGATGTTGCCTTCTGCGTAGATGGTGTCGAGCACCACGAACAGGTTCAGGTCGATCCGGCTGATATGCATGATATTAATTATTCTCTATATAAATCATTCATTTGATGAATTATATCGGTTGCGGCAAACTCCTTGGACCGATTACACCGTTGAGGAATGCCATGGATTTCGCCTACTCCCCCCGAGCCCGCCAGTATATGGAGCGGCTCAATGCATTCATGGACGAGCATGTGCTGCCGGCCGAAGCCGAATATTTCAGCCAGCTCAAACGCGGCCCGCTGCCATGGAATGTGCCGCCCGTGATGCTGGCCCTGAAAGCCAAGGCCAGGGAAGCGGGCCTGTGGAACCTGTTCCTGCCGGATGAAGAGTTCGGCGCGGGACTGAGCAACACCGATTACGCGCCGTTGGCGGAAATCATGGGCCGCTCGTTCATTGCGCCGGAAGTGTTCAACTGCAACGCGCCCGATACCGGCAACATGGAAGTGCTGGCCAAGTACGGTTCGCCGGCGCAGCAGGAGCAATGGCTCAAGCCGCTGCTGGCCGGCGAGTGCCGCTCGGCATTCTGCATGACCGAACCCGATGTCGCCTCCAGCGACGCCACCAACATGCGCGCCACCGCGATTGTCGACGGCGGCGAAGTGCTGCTCAACGGCCGCAAATGGTGGAGCACCGGCATCGGCCATCCCAACTGCAGGTTCGTGATCTTCATGGGACTGACTTACCCGGACGGCTCCAAGCATGCGCGCCACTCGATGGTGATCGTGCCGATGGCGACGCCCGGCGTGAAGATCGAACGCATGCTGCCTGTATTTGGCGCCCTGGATGAACCATACGGCCATGGCGAGGTCAGTTTCACCAATGTGCGCGTGCCGCTGGCCAACATCATCGCCGGGCCGGGGCGCGGTTTTGAAATCGCCCAGGGCCGCCTGGGGCCGGGCCGGATCCATCACTGCATGCGGGCGCTGGGCGCGGCCGAAGTGGCGCTGGAAATGTTGTGCAAGCGGGCTTTGACGCGCAGTGCTTTCGGCAAGCCGCTGGCCGACCTCGGCGGCAATGCCGACATCATCGCCAATGCCCGCATGGCTATCGAACAATCGCGGTTGCTTACCCTGAAAGCGGCATGGATGATGGATACGGTCGGCGCCAAGGCGGCAATGAGCGAGATTTCGCAAATCAAGGTGGTGGCGCCCAACGTCGCGCAGCTGGTGATCGACCAGGCGATCCAGATCCACGGCGGCGCCGGCGTCTGCGACGACTTGCCGCTGACGGCCCTGTTTGCCTACGCCCGGGTGCTGCGCCTGGCGGACGGACCGGACGAAGTGCACCGCGCCCTGATCGCCAAGCTGGAGCTGAAAGCCCAGGCTGAGAAGGCGGTTGCGCAAGGAGAGCCGGCATGACGCTGATCGACCAGGCCGGCGCGGTGCGCAGCGGCGAGGAACTGGACGTGGCCAAGATCGCCGCCTTCCTGAAAGGCGTCGACGCCAGCCTGCAAGGAACGCCGGCCGTGAGCCAGTTCCCGGGCGGCGCCTCGAACCTGACTTACCTGTTGAGCTATGCCGACCGCGAACTGATCCTGCGCCGGCCGCCGTTCGGCGCCAAGGCCAAGTCGGCGCACGACATGCTGCGCGAAGCCAATATCATGGCCGAGCTGAAGCCGGTCTATCCTTATGTGCCGAAGGTGTTCGCGACCTGCCAGGACCGGGAGGTGATGGACAGCGATTTTTATGTGATGGAGCGGCTGCGCGGCATCATCCTGCGCGACAAGCTGCCTGCCGGCCTGGTGCTGAGCGAAGCCGGCACGCGCCAGTTATGCCTGAATGTCATCGACAAGATGATCGCCTTGCACCAGGTCGACTACCAGGCCGCCGGCCTGGCGCACCTGGGCAAGGGCGAGGGTTACGTGCAGCGCCAGATCAGCGGCTGGAGCGAGCGTTACCGCAAGGCGCGCACCGATGACGCCGTCGATTTCGAGGCGGTGATGAGCTGGCTCAACGACAAGATGCCGGCCGCCGACGTTGCCACCTGCCTGATCCACAACGACTTCCGCTTCGACAACGTGGTGCTTAGTGCTGACAATTCGCCCGACAACCCGCTGCAGGTGATCGGCGTCCTGGATTGGGAAATGGCGACCCTCGGCGATCCGCTGATGGATCTCGGCAATACCCTGGCCTACTGGGTGCAGGCCGACGACGAGCCGCAGTTCAAGCAGATGCGGCGCCAGCCGACGCACTTGCCGGGCATGTTGACGCGCAAGGAAGTGATCGCCTATTACGGTGAAAAAACCGGCTACCGCACCGACCATTTCGACTTCTACGAAATCTACGGACTGTTCCGCCTGGCCGTGATCGTGCAGCAAATCTACTATCGTTTCCATCACGGGCAAACCAAGAATCCGCAATTTGCCTTCTTTGTCCACGTCACCAATTACCTGGAGCAGCGATGCAAGAACCTGATTGCGCAATCGAACATATGACCGAGCACATGTCATTGGAGTGCGCTTGAGATGGGCTCTATCTATCTGGTGCGCCATGGCCAGGCCAGTTTCGGCGCCGCCGACTACGACCAGCTGTCGGAACTGGGTTTGCGGCAGTCCGCCTTGTTAGGAAAGTGGCTGGCCCAGACCGGCCAGGAAATTCCCTTGCTGGTGACCGGCAGCCACCGCCGCCAGCTGCAGAGCAGCGCGGCCTGCCTGGCGGCCATGTCGCCGGACGCCGCGCGGCCGGAACTGCAAGTGCTGGAAGATCCGGGATTCGATGAATTCGATCACAAGCAAATACTGCTGCGTTTCATGCCGCGTTTTGCCGACAGCCTGTTTTCCGCCTACCTGGAGCAGCAAGAGCACCCCGAACGCGCCTTCCAGAAAGTATTCGTGAACGCGGTGGCGCGCTGGGTCAGCGGCGAACATGACGCCGAATACAGCGAGCCGTGGCCGGTGTTCAAGGAGCGCTGCAACGCCGCCTTGGCGCGTCTCCTGGCGCAGCTCGGCAAGGGACAGACAGCCTGGGTGTTTACTTCCGGCGGTCCGATCAGCGTGATTTGCCAGCAGCTGCTGGCGATCCCGGACCGGCAGATTTTCGATTTGAACTGGTCGCTGGTCAATACCGGCGTGACCAAGCTGCTGTACCGCTCGGGACGCGACGGCCCGGAGCGCGTCAGCCTGAGTTACCTGAATAATTTTTCGCATCTGGTCAGCGCGCGTGACCCGACCTTGGTGAGTTATCGCTGAGTCAACCAATCAAACGGAGACAATATGAGCAGCACAACCATTTTTGACTTGAAGGACAAGATTGCGCTGGTGACCGGCGCCAGCCGCGGCATCGGCGAAGCCATCGCCAAGCTCCTGGCGCAGCAGGGTGCGCACGTGATCGTGTCCAGCCGCAAGGCGGAGGCGTGCGAGAAAGTCGTGGCCGAAATCAAGGCGGCGGGCGGCTCGGCTGAAACCATCGCTTGCCACATCGGCGAGATGGCGCAGATCGAAACGCTGTTCCAGGCCATCGCCGGCAAACACGGACGGCTCGATATCCTGGTGAACAACGCCGCCGCCAATCCGCATTTCGGGCCGATCACCGAAACCGATGCGGGGGCTTTCCAGAAAACCGTCGACGTCAATATCCGCGGTTATTTTTTCATGTCGTCCTACGGCGCCAAGCTGATGGCGCAGAACGGCGGCGGCGCGATCGTCAATGTCGCCTCGGTCAACGGCGTCACGCCCGGCGTGTTCCAGGGCATCTATTCGATTACCAAGGCGGCGGTGATTTCGATGACCAAATCGTTCGCCAAGGAGTGCGCCGCCAGCGGCGTGCGCGTCAATGCCTTGTTGCCGGGGTTCACCGAAACCAAGTTTGCCGCCACCTTGATCGAGAACCCGGCGATCCTGAAACAGGCGCTGCAGCATATTCCGATGAACCGCGTCGCCCAGCCGGCGGAGATGGCGGGCGCCGTGCTGTACCTGGTGTCGCCCGCGGCCAGTTACACCACCGGGGTCTGCCTGAATGTCGACGGCGGCTATCTGCTCAACTGATACGGAACCGACAGGAAACCATATGAAGAATCTGCAAGGCAAGGTCGCCGTCATTACCGGCGCCGCCGAAGGCATAGGCAAAGGGATCGCCGCACGGGCCGCGGCCGAGGGAATGAAACTGGTGCTGGCCGATATCAACGCCGCCAAGCTGGAAACAACGGTTGCCGGCTTCAAAGCCATGGGCGTGGAAGTGGTAGGCGTGCCTACCGACGTCGCCAGGGAAGAGCAGATAAATGCCCTGGCGGACCAGGCGTTCGCTAAATTCGGCAACGTGCATTTGCTGGTGAATAACGCCGGCGTCGCGGTAGCCAAGCCGGCCTGGGAAACCAGCCAGAAGGACTGGGACTGGGTCATGGGCGTCAATTTTTATGGCGTCAGCCATGCCTTGCGCGCCTTTATCCCGCGCATGCTGAAGAACGGCGAACAAGGCCATATCGTCAACACGGCTTCCATGGCAGGCCTGACTTCGCAGCCCAGCCTGGCCAGCTATAACGCCAGCAAGCATGCGGTGGTGACGCTGTCGGAGGGTTTGCATCACGACCTGACGCTGCGCCAGGCAAGCATCAAGGTTTCGGTGCTGTGTCCGGGCTGGGTCAAGACCGACATCGGGCATTCGGAACGCAACCGGGAAAACGGCGGCGACAGCAGTCCGACCGATGCGGTGGCGGCCAAGGTCGGCATGTCGGTATTGAACGCGGTGCAGAACGGGATTGCGGTGACGCAGGTGGCGGATGAAGTATTTGATGCGATTGCCGCGGAGCGTTTTTATATCCTGACGCATCCGGAAATGAAGCAGGCGATCGAGGTCCGCATGCAAGATATATTGCAGCAGCGGACGCCGACTTTACTGAAGATCTGACGGCAAGGCAGGGCGGCCGGAGCCGCCCTGCAATACTGCTTAGTCGATATCGAACTTGACCCCTTGCGCCAGCGGCAAGGTGCGGCTGTAGTTGATGGTGTTGGTGGCGCGGCGCATGTAGGTTTTCCACGCATCGGAACCGGATTCGCGGCCGCCGCCGGTTTCCTTTTCGCCGCCGAAAGCGCCGCCGATTTCGGCGCCGCTGGTGCCGATGTTGACGTTGGCCAGGCCGCAGTCGCTGCCGCTGGCGGACATGAAGGCTTCCGCTTCACGCACATCGTTGGTGAAGATGGCCGACGACAGACCTTGCGGCACCGCATTGTTCAGACGCACCGCATCCTCGAAATTATCGTAGGGCAGCACATACAAGATGGGTGCGAAGGTTTCGTGATGCACGATGTCGCTTTGCCGAGGCATGCGCACCAGCGCCGGACGGACGTAGAACGCATTGCCGTTGTCGCCGACCTGGACCCGCTCGCCGCCGGTCACCACGCCGCCTTCGGCCTTGGCTTGCTGTAGCGCGCTTTGCATGGCTTCGAAAGACTGCTGGTCAACCAGGGGACCGACCAGCGTATCGGCTGCCAGCGGATCGCCGACCTTGACGCTGGCGTAGATGCGTTCGATGCGGTTGACCACATCCTGGTAAATGCTGCTGTGGACAAACAGCCGGCGCAAGCTGGTGCAGCGCTGGCCGGCGGTGCCGACGGCGGAAAAGGTGATGGCGCGCAGCGCCAGGCTGAGGTCGGCGGTCGGCGTAACGATCATGCCGTTGTTGCCGCCCAGTTCCAGCAGGCTGCGGCCCAGGCGCTCGGCGACCGTGGTGGCGACCTTGCGCCCCATGCGCACGCTGCCGGTAGCGCTGACCAGCGGCACCAGCGGCGAGGCGGACAGCGCGGCGCCGATTTCAGCGCGGCCCAGCAGCACCTGGCACAGGTCGGCCGGCAGCAGGCCTGGACGCTGTTGCGAAAAGCGCGCCGCGGCCTTTTCGAACAGGGCATGCACGGCGAGCGCAACCACCGGCGTTTTTTCCGACGGTTTCCAGATCACGGCATTGCCGCAGACCAGCGCCAGCGCCGCATTCCATGCCCATACCGCAACCGGGAAATTGAACGCGGTGATGACGCCGCAGACGCCCAGCGGATGCCAGGTTTCCATCATGCGGTGGCCTGGACGCTCGGAAGCGATGGTCAGGCCGTACAGCTGGCGCGACAGGCCGACCGCGAAATCGCAGATGTCGATCATTTCCTGCACTTCGCCGATCCCTTCGGACAGGATCTTGCCGGACTCCAGCGTCACCAGCTTGCCTAGCGGTTCGCGATGTTCGCGCAGTACTTCGCCCAGGATGCGCACCAGTTCGCCGCGCACCGGCGCCGGCGCCACGCGCCATTTTTCGTAGGCCTGGTGGGCGTTCTTGATGGCGCTTTCCGCTTCCGCCGCGGTGTGCGCGCGCAGCGAGGCAATCGCAGCGCCGTCGCGCGGCGAGCGCGAATGGAGGTCGTTGCCGGCATGCGCGGAAAAATCGAAGCCGAGTTCGGCGAAGATGGTGGAGATTTGCGTCATTGGAAGGCCTTTGTTCCGAAGTCAATCTGGCCGCCCTGGAATGGGCGAGGGATAACATCGAGTATAAGGAATAAACCGAGGTTTCTTAAAATCAAAAAATATCAGAACATCATTACCTTTGATCATGCTAGTGCGCCACTTAGGGAGTAGCTAGAGTAATCCTATTGCGTCATTGGCGACCCCGGCTACGCGGCCCGATTTCGGCGATCCCGTCTGCGTGCCCCGATCTCGGCGACCCCAGCTACGCGCCCCGGTCATTCCCGCGAACGCGGGAATCCATTTTCCGCCAGTAACCTGGATCCCCGCGTTCGCGGGGATGACGGAGTTTTTAGAGGTTACCTCAGGCTTCGGCCAATTCGCCCAGTATCCATTCCTGGAACTTGATCACGGCCGCCTTGCTGGCGTTTTTTTCAGGGTAGGTCAGGTAATAGGATTGCGGGCTTTTTACGGCGAACGGGAAGGGCACATGCAGCTGGCCGAGGGCGATCTCGGTTTCCACCAGGAATTTCGGCATCAATGCCACGCCGAGGCCGGCGGCAGCGGCCTGGATCACCATCGACAGCTGTTCGAAGCGCGGACCCGAGAGGGCGTCCGGACAAGCCACGCCGACATGGTTGAACCAGTCGTGCCAGGCTTGCGGCCGGGTAGTGTGTTGCAACAAGGTCATTTCCGGCAGGTCTTCGATGCGCTTGATTTTCCGGCTCAGCTCCAGGCTGCACACCGGCAGCACTTCCTCGCCCATCAGCCGCACCATGACCGCACCCGGCCAGTTCGGCTCGCCGAAGTGGATCGCGGCATCGACCGCGCGGCTGTTGAAATCGAAAGGCAGCACCTCGGTGCTCAGGTTGAGGATCACATCGGGATGGGCCGCAGTGAACTTGGCCAGGCGCGGGATCAGCCACTTGACGCCGAAAGTCGGCAATGTTGCCAGATTGAGCACGCCGCCGGAATTCTTGTGCGCCATCACCTGGAAGGTCGCCATCTCGATTTCCTTGAGGATGGCGGCGACCTGGACCGCATATTCGGCGCCGGCCGCGGTCAGTATCAGGCGGCGATTGATGCGCTCGAACAGTTTCACGCCCAGGTAATCCTCCAGGATAGCGGCCTGGCGGCTGACCGCGCCCTGGGTCATATGCAGTTCGTTGGCGGCTTTGGTGAAGGACAGGTGGCGCGCGGCGGTGTCGAACGCGATCAGGCAGGAGGTGGAAGGGATGAATCTGCGCATTTTTCTTGGTGCCGAGTAGGTATGTGCTGCCGTGCTTGCTGCTGAGCAGGCACTATACCAAACGCGGCGGCGCTTTTCAGCTTTACCTGCAACGCCGGTCTCAGCCTGGCTGCGCGGGGAGTCAGGCATGAGCGTTATGGCGCCGAGCCGAAGCGCGTAAGCCCCAGCAGCCGGGCCGGGTCGAATACGGTTTGCATCCTGGCCGCCAACGCCTGCGATTCGGCCACCGTGTAGCGTTCGTAAAACTGCTGGTTGAACGGTCCTACGCCGTGTTCGGCGCTGAAGCTGCCGTGATACTTGTGCACCGCCAGGTCGTAGATTTCCTGGCGCAGGGCGTGGATGCGCTGCGGCGGGAAACCGTCCGCCAGCTGCGGCGGCAGCACCAGGTTGAAATGCAGGCCGCCGTCGCCCCAATGGCCGAAGTCGAATACCCGGACACCTGGATAACGGTGTTCCAGCAGCGCGATGGCTTCATCCCGGAAAGCCCCTAGTTTTGAGCGCGGCACGGCGATGTCGAAGGCGATTACCTTGCCTTCCTGGCGCACGCTGTCGGTAATGGCGTGACGCATGCGCCACAGCACTTCGGGTTTGTCGATCACCGCATCCAGGATCAGGTCGCCGAAACAGGCTTCCAGCCAGGCACCGAATATTTTTTCCAGGTCAAAGTCGGCGCTGCGCGGCCGCGCGCTGCTCAGTTCGATCAGGAAAGCGTAGGGCGGCAGCGGCTCGAACGGCGCCTGGATGGCGGGGATATGCTGCAGCACGGACTGCATGGCATTGTGCGAGATACCCTCGAATGCACTGAGGAAATCCGAGAAATTGCGCTCGGCGTCGCGCAGCAGCATGGCGGCCGCCTGCAGCGAGGCCGGCACGACCAGGGCGGTGGCGCATTGCTGCGGCAGCGGATGCACTTGCAGCACTGCCTGCGTGATGATGCCGTAGGCGCCGCCGCTGCCAATGAAATTCTGTTTCCAGTCGGGGCCGGTATTGTTTTTCCTGAGGCGGTTGGTCAGGTCAAGGCGCTGGCCGGGCGGATCGATCAGCAGCGCTTCCAGCCCCAGCACGTTGTGCCGCACATCGCCGTAGCGGATCAGGCGCGCGCCGCCGGTGTTGGCGGCCAGCATGCCGCCCAGGGAAGGATCGGCGGCGAGGTCGATCGGGAAGCAGAGCTCGTGCTGCCTGAGCGCCTGGTTCAGGTCGGACAGGCGGGTGCCGGCATAAGCTTGCACCACGCGGTCGACCGGATCGATGTCTATCACGCCCTTGATGCGCTCCATGCTGAGCACCACGTCGAGGCCGGAACGATCCGGCGACGACGCTCCCACCAGGCCGGTATTCGCGCCCTGGGCAACGATGCGGATTTTTTCCCTGGCGCACAGGCGCATCAGCTCAGCCGCTTCTTCAATGTTGGCTGGGCGCGCGATGCACAGGCTGCGGCCATCGCCGTAACGCGCGCCCTTTTCGTAGGGCTGGCGCTGGTCGGCGGCGACCAGGCAGCCTTGCGGCCCCAGCAGGTCGCTGATGCGTTGCTGGAGCTGGATTGAATCGCTCATGTCGGTTTTCAGCAGGATGCGGCGTCGGCCGAGGCGGTCATTTTGAAGATGCCCTGGGCGTTGCCGCTGTCAAAGGTCAGGTCCAGTTTTTCACTCTGGGTTTCCGCATCCAGGTAGCGGTCGCGTGAAATGAATTCGTAAAACGAGCCCGGTACTTTCATGTCGACCATGACGCCGTTTTCGTCGCGCATCGGGCGGGTGACGGTGCTGGCGCGGAAAGCGGTCTGCCGCACCCGGCCGTTTCTGGAGACTTCGATCTTTTCCTTGATGGCGCGGCCCAGCGCGCGCTGCGCATCGGCCACCTGCTCCACATTGGCGACGCGGTCGGTGGCGTGGTTGAAGGCGTTGCCTTCGGTCGAAATCCAGGCCATTTCGGCCGATTCCGCCAGCAACACCTGGTATTCGGCGATGCTGGGCAGGGCATGCTGGCGGTCGAAGCAGGCTACCAGCACCGGCAGCAAGGCCAGCGCATCGGCAAGCGGCAAGGCCTTGTCGTTGCCGAGCTGCTGCAACAGCTGCACCGAGTGCGCGTCGACCGGGTCTTGCGAGGTCGACAAGACTTTGTTGACGGTGGCCTGGAATTCGCTGGAGAAATGATGCGGATGCAGTTCACTCAGGAAGAACTGGGCGATTTCCTCGGCGTCGTCCTCATGCGCGTAGGCGCGGCCGGTCATGCTGATCCGCTGCAGGGGATAGATGCCGTTGACGTGGTAACCCAGCGGCCGCAGGATGCGGGTGAACGCCGCCTCGCCGGCCGGCAGGGTGCCGGTGCTGATGCCAAGCACGGTGCGCAGCGCGCCGTGGTCGAAACGGATCTTGTTGCCCGCGCGGACCGAGTCCTGCACATAGTCATTCCCTTGCGGAACGGCTTTCAGCAGTTTCTCGAACAGCAGCATGTTCAGCGCTTGCGCTATTTCGATGCGGGAAACCGTGTCGGCGCGCGGCCGCAGCGTACTGGCCGGGATTTGCAGCAGGCCGGACAATTGATCGGCATGCTCGGCGCCCAGCAGCGACGCCAGCATATATTGGAGATTAGTGGGCAGGTTGGTGGAGGACATGCGCGCTCTTTATCGGGAGAGGATAGGCGCAGTGTAAATTTGATTTGAGGCGAGATAAAACGATTAATACTAATGGTTCAATGCGTTTTTCTCATGATCGGGCGAAAAAAAACGGGTGCAGAGCACCCGTTTTCGGATCAAGCAGCTAATTTTAATAACCGATGGCAGCGCCGGCAGGGCGGCGTGTATCGTTGGCGCCGTAATACAGGCCCGGACGGACCACGCCCGATACGCCGGCATCGTTGCCCGAGCTGGCGCCGGCGACGCCGGCCGCGCCTGGCAGACCGATCATGATCAGTTCAGCCGCGCCCCAAGGGGTCTGTTCCTTCATCTTGTAGCCCATGCCGTCCAGGATTTTCAGGGTGTCCGGCGACAGGCCGCGGGTTTCGTAATACACCTCGTCCGGCAGCCATTGGTGGTGGATGCGCGGCGCATCGACCGCTTCCTGCGGCGCCATGCCGTAGTCGATCACGTTCAAGGCCGTTTCCAGGGTGATGGTGATGATGCGCGAACCGCCTGGCGAGCCAAGCACCATGTAGGTCTTGCCGTCCTTGGTGACCAGGGTCGGCGCCATCGACGACAGCGGACGCTTGCCCGGCGCGATCGAGTTGGTGGCGCCTTGCACCAGGCCGAACAGGTTTTGCACGCCGGCCTTGACCGTGAAATCGTCCATTTCATCGTTGAGGAAGAAACCGGTGCCCGGTGCGATCACCACGGCGCCGAAGCGGCCGTTGATGGTGTAGGTGGTGGACACTGCATTGCCGTCCTTGTCGACGATCGAATAGTGCGTGGTCTCAGGCTTTTCATGCGGCGCCATGCCAGGCTGCACTTCCACCGATGGCGTGGCTTTGTCAGCCAAGATTTTCTCGCGGATGGATGCTGCATATTCCTTGCTCAGCAGACGGTCGAGCGGATTCTTGACGAAGGCCGGGTCGCCGAGGAAGGTATTGCGGTCCATGTAGGAATGGCGCATCGCTTCGGTCATGTAATGCACCGCCGAGGCCGAATGGAAACCGAGCGCCTTCATGTCGTAGCCCTCGAGAATGTTGAGGATCTGGCACATGGTGGCGCCGCCCGAGCTGGGCGGCGGGGCGGAGACGAACACGTAGCCGCGGTAAGTGCACGACAGCGGTGCGCTTTCGCTGATCTTGTAGCCGGCAAAATCGGCTGCGGTGATGATGCCGCCGCCAGCCTTGGATGCGCGTTCCACCGCTGCCGGGATCGCGCCTTTATAGAAAGCGTCGGGGCCGTTGCGCGAGATCGCTTCCAGCGTCTTGGCCAGGTCCTTTTGCACCAGGCGGTCGCCCGGCTGCAGCGGCGTGCCGTCGCGGCGCAGGAACAGGCGCGCTGCTTCCGGGTCTTTCTTGAACTGGGCGATGGTGGTGTCGAGGATGTCGGTGTCGCCGCGGTTCAGGATGTAACCGTCGCGCGCCAGCTTGATCGCCGGCTGCATCACCTGGGCGCGGGTCAGCTTGCCGTATTTGTGCTGCGCGGTGTCGAGGCCGAGCACGGTGCCCGGCACGCCTGCCGCCAGGTAGCCGAACAGGCTGGCGTTGGTGATGGCCTTGCCGTTGGCGTCCAGGTACATGTTGGCGCTGGCCGCGGCCGGCGCGGTTTCACGGAAGTTGATGAAGGTATCGCGGCCGTCGGCCAGGTGGATGGTCATGAAGCCGCCGCCGCCGATATTGCCGCAGCAAGGGTTGACCACTGCTTGCGCATAACCGACCGCTACCGCCGCATCGATCGCATTGCCGCCCATCTTCAGGATGTCGACGCCGACCTGCGAAGCCAGGTGCTGGGACGTCACCACCATGCCGTTCTTCGCTTCGACCGCAGGTGCGGATGCTGCCTGAGCCGTGCCCAGCAGGCCCAGCAGCAGCGCCGACGCCGCCAACGGTTTCATCCAATATGTAATACGCATACCTTCTCCCTGTTATTAGTGGGCAAACCGCTTGCCCTTGCCTCGAAATATGGCGCATTGTCCGGCGGCGGAGCGGCTGCCGGCACGGAAATGTGCGTCACGATTATTGCATCCTCTTGCGCATCCGGCATGCTTTTTACTTTCCCGGATGACGATATGCGTAATAAGCATAAAATGCGCCCGATGCTTCCGGGCCGTCACAATAAAGTCCGCGATAAGTTCGCACTTAAAGCGTGATTCCGGTTGGTGAATTTTGGGCGGGTGGCCTCCCTGACGGCGATATCTGCACATACAATATGCACCAGGTTTTCAAAAAACATGCGACAGTGCTTGCATAAATCACTGTTTTTTTATACAGTACTACCTGAAGTTTCAGCTCTGGTCCCGAATCACTCACCATTTTTGCCGAAAGAACAACCATGGACGATAAAAAATCCGTAGCCAATCCGGATAAAAGCAAGGCCCTTGCCGCGGCCTTGGCGCAGATCGAGAAACAATTCGGCAAAGGTTCGGTCATGCGCATGGAAGACGGTGCCGTGGTCGAAGAAGTGCAGGTTGTCTCGACCGGTTCGCTCGGCCTGGATATCGCGCTGGGCGTCGGCGGCTTGCCGCGCGGCCGGGTGGTCGAGATCTATGGCCCGGAATCATCGGGTAAAACCACATTGACGCTGCAGACCATCGCCGAGATGCAAAAGCTGGGCGGCACCTGCGCGTTCATCGATGCGGAACATGCGCTGGACGTCGGTTATGCGCAGAAGCTGGGCATCAACCTGTCCGAACTGCTGATCTCGCAGCCGGATACCGGCGAACAGGCGCTGGAAATCACCGATGCGCTGGTGCGCTCGGGCGGCGTCGACCTGATCGTGGTCGACTCGGTGGCGGCACTGACGCCGCGTGCTGAAATCGAAGGCGACATGGGCGATTCCCTGCCCGGCCTGCAAGCGCGCCTGATGTCGCAAGCGCTGCGCAAGCTGACCGGCAGCATCAACCGCACCAACACGCTGGTGATCTTCATCAACCAGATCCGCATGAAGATCGGCGTCATGTTCGGCAACCCGGAAACCACCACCGGCGGCAACGCCCTGAAGTTCTACGCTTCGGTGCGCCTGGACATCCGCCGCACCGGCTCGATCAAGTCGGGTGATGAAGTGATCGGCAACGAAACCAAGGTCAAGGTCGTCAAGAACAAGATCGCGCCGCCGTTCAAGGAAGCGCATTTCGACATCCTGTATGGCGAAGGCACATCGCGCGAAGGTGAAATCCTCGATCTCGGCTCCGACGCCAAGATCGTTGAAAAGTCGGGCGCCTGGTATAGCTACAACGGCGAACGCATCGGCCAGGGCAAGGACAATGCCCGCACCTACCTGAAAGAGCGGCCGGAGCTGGCGCGCGAGATCGAGAACAAGGTGCGCGCTTCGCTGGGCGTGCCGCTGCTGGGCGAGATCAAGTCGGACAGCGGCGACAAGGCGGCCGACAAAGCCGCAACCAAGGCAAGCAAGGCTGCTGCCAAGGCTGAAGAGCCGGTATAAAAAACCGCCGGCATATTGAAACATCGTCATCCCCGCGAACGTGGGGATCCATTTTACTGACGTTAGTTGCCGGCCAAGATGGATTCCCGCGTTCGCGGGAATGACCGGGGCGCGGAGCTGGGGCGGCCATCCGCGGGGTCGCCTAGACCGGGGCGCGCAGCTGGGGTTGCCGAGACGAGGTCGCCGAAACGGGACCGCCTAGACCGGGGCGTAGTTGGGGCGCCGAGACATATTGATGGTTAATGGAGTTGCCTTTAAACAGGCCTGAAGTCATCAATGGCAAAACTGCAGATCAGCCTCAAAGCCAGGGCGTTGCGCTATCTATCGGCGCGCGAGCACAGCCGCCTGGAGCTGGCGCGCAAGCTGGCGCGTTATGCGCAGGAAGGCGACGATATCGAAACCTTGCTGGATACGCTGGAAGCCGCAAAACTGCTGTCGCAGGCGCGTTTTTCCGAATCGCTGATCCACCGCCGCGCCCACCGCTTCGGCAACAGCCGCATCCTTTCGGAACTGCAAAGCCACGGCATCGATGCCGAAGCGCTGGTGGACATCAAGGCCGGCCTGGCCAGCGGCGAAGTCGCCCGCGCACGCGAAGTCTGGCGCAAGAAATTCAGCCAGCCGGCGGCAGACGCCGCCGAGCGCGCCAAGCAGATGCGGTTCCTGCTGCAACGCGGGTTTTCTCATCGCGCGATCCAGGCCGCGGTGAAGGGCGGCGATGACGATGAGGATTATTGAGGCAGGGAAGCCGGCAACTTCGAGCGCCAGAAACATGGACAAACCGTGTTCTCCAGACCAGCGTTTTCATTCCCGTTTTTAGTGATGGCCCCCGCCCTGGGGGCTTTCGATGGCTGTTTTGCAATTGTCGATCTAAATCGCTAAGGCGCGTAAGCTGTGCTACACTTTTGGGGTTTTTTGCAAACCGCAGGAGCGGCAGTTACCATAGAAACTGTGGTAACGACACGCAAATCAGTCCACCATTATGTCTCTGACACCTTCCATTTCCCGCCGAGCGTTAAAGCATACCCGCGCGATTCACATCGACGCGTTTGTACGTGACGACGGCCTTTGGGAAATCGATGCGCATGTTGCCGATACCAAACCTTTCGATCTTTCTTTGCCATCCGGCAATTTGCCGGCAGGACAGCCGCTGCACAGCCTGTGGCTGCGGCTGACGCTCGACCATCAGTTCGTGATCGTCGGCGTCGAGGCCAATTCCGAAGCGGTGCCGTATCGCGGCCATTGCAATACCATCGAACCTGACTACAAGAAATTGATCGGCTTGAGCCTGGTCAAGGGTTTCCGCCACGCTCTAAGAGAGAATATCGGCGGCGCGCTCGGCTGTACCCACCTGACCGAACTGGCGCAGATATTGCCGACCGCAGCATTGCAGGCTTTCGGCGGCGAGATAAATCGCGCTGCCGACCAGAAACCGCCGCAGCTCGATCGTTGCCATGCTTTACGCAGTGAAGGCGCAGTTGTCGCCAAATATTATCCGAAGTGGGCAATCAGCCCTCCAGCAAAAATCCGCACCGGATCTGTTTTAGAAACGTCGCATGTAGAATCGCCGCAATCGCATTTATCCAACCAAGCAATTTCATTTAATTAAGTGTCAGAAGGGAAGCTCGCATGAAAATCCATGAGTATCAGGGTAAAGAAATTCTCCGCCAGTTCGGAGTGACAACACCGCGTGGCATCCCGTGCCTGAACGTCGATGACGCGGTCAAGGCAGCTGAAACCCTCGGCGGTTCGGTTTGGGTCGTCAAGGCCCAGATCCACGCCGGCGGTCGCGGCAAGGGTGGCGGCGTCAAGGTTGCCAAGTCGCTGGAACAGGTGCGCGAATACGCCAGCCAGATCCTCGGCATGCAGCTGGTGACACACCAGACCGGCCCGGAAGGCCAGAAAGTCCGCCGCCTGCTGATCGAAGAAGGCGCTGACATCAAGCAAGAGCTGTACGTCAGCATGGTTACCGACCGCGTCAGCCAGCGCGTGGTGCTGATGGCATCCAGCGAAGGCGGCATGGACATCGAAGAAGTCGCAGCCAGCCATCCAGAAAAGATTCATCAAGTCATCATCGACCCGGCTACCGGCCTGACCGACGCCGAAGCAGACAGCATCTCGGCCAAGATCGGCGTGCCAGCCGGTTCTATCGCCGATGCGCGCAAGCAGCTGCAAGGCCTGTACAAGGCATACTGGGACACCGACTCGTCGCTGGCTGAAATCAACCCGCTGATCGTCACCGGTTCCGGCAAGGTCATCGCCCTGGACGCCAAGTTCAATTTCGACAGCAACGCACTGTTCCGCCATCCGGAAATCGTCGCCTACCGCGACCTGGACGAAGAAGATCCAGCTGAAATCGAAGCCTCCAAGTTCGACCTGGCTTACATCTCGCTCGACGGCAACATCGGCTGCCTGGTGAACGGCGCCGGCCTGGCCATGGCCACCATGGACACCATCAAGCTGTTCGGCGGCGAACCTGCCAACTTCCTCGACGTCGGCGGCGGCGCTACAGCTGAGAAAGTCACTGAAGCGTTCAAGATCATGTTGAAGAACCCAGGCCTGAAAGCCATCCTGGTCAACATCTTCGGCGGCATCATGCGCTGCGACGTGATCGCCGAAGGCGTCATCACCGCATCCAAAGCCGTTTCGCTGCAAGTACCGCTGGTCGTCCGCATGAAGGGCACCAACGAAGAAATCGGCAAGAAAATGCTGGCCGACTCCGGCCTGCCGATCATCTCGGCGGACAGCATGGAAGAAGCGGCGCAGAAGGTTGTTGCTGCGGCCAACGGTAAGTAACAAATAACAAGGAACAGATATGTCGATCCTGATCAACAAAGACACTAAAGTCGTCACCCAAGGTATTACCGGCAAGACCGGCCAATTCCACACCCGCGGCTGCCGCGACTACGCAAACGGCAAGAACGCTTTTGTCGCTGGCGTGAACCCGAAAAAAGCCGGCGAAGACTTCGAAGGCATCCCGATTTTCGCTAACGTTTCCGAAGCCAAGGCCGCCACCGGCGCCAACGTCTCGGTGATCTACGTACCGCCGGCAGGCGCTGCGGCAGCCATCTGGGAAGCAGTCGAAGCCGAGCTCGACCTGGCCATCTGCATCACCGAAGGCATCCCTGTACGCGATATGCTGGCACTGAAAGACCGCATGGCAAAAGCAGGCAGCAAGACCTTGCTGCTCGGACCAAACTGCCCAGGCCTGATCACGCCAGACGAAATCAAGATCGGCATCATGCCAGGCCATATCCACAAGAAGGGCCGTATCGGCGTGGTTTCGCGCTCCGGCACCCTGACTTATGAAGCAGTCGGCCAATTGACCGCGCTGGGCCTGGGCCAATCGTCGGCAGTCGGCATCGGCGGCGATCCGATCAACGGCTTGAAGCACATCGATATCATGAAGATGTTCAATGACGATCCTGAAACCGACGCCGTCATCATGATCGGTGAAATCGGCGGTCCGGACGAAGCCAATGCGGCTTACTGGATCAAGGACAACATGAAGAAGCCGGTAGTCAGCTTCATCGCTGGCGTTACCGCTCCTCCGGGCAAGCGCATGGGCCATGCCGGCGCGCTGATCTCGGGCGGCGCCGATACTGCGCAAGCCAAGCTGGACATCATGGAAGCGTGCGGCATCACCGTGACCAAGAATCCATCGGAAATGGCGCGTCTGCTGAAGGCGATGCTGTAATCCAGCCTGACAGGGAAAATAGGGCAGGTGCTTATCGTATAGACGATTACCTGCCTGGACCAAAAAGGGAGCTTCGGCTCCCTTTTTTATTCCCGTGCACAATCAAGGCCCGGCTGCGGGTGTAGCATCCAGGAGCAGGGGCGCCGCCGACTTTGCAATTTGTCTTGCCGTCCCTGGCAGAACCAAGGAAAATACTTGTGACTAGGCAATCACCTGATCTGCCATAACTTTTTATCGTGTCTCGACATATGCCGCTTGAGTTTGCCGCCAAAACGGATATTGGTATGGTGCGAGTACAGAACGAAGACACCGTTGTGGTCGACGATGTCTTGCAGCTGGCGATCCTGGCCGACGGCATGGGCGGCTACAACGCCGGAGAAGTCGCCAGCAGCATCGCCACCGTCGCCATCCAGGAAGAAATCGAAAGCCAGCTGCAGGAGTACCGCCGCCTGCAGAAGCCGGAAGACGAGCTGCCGGTGCGCCTGTGGCTGATGCAGGCCGTACGCCAGGCCAACAGCACCATCATCAACGCCGCCCGCCGCGAGCCGGAATACCGCGGCATGGGCACCACCCTGGTCGTAGCCTGGTTCGAGCCGCAAGGCAGCCTGGCCATCGCCCATGTCGGCGATTCGCGCGCGTATCGCATCCGCGACGGCTTGCTGGAACCGCTGACGCGCGACCACTCCCTGCTGCAGGAACAGATCGACGCCGGCCTGATCCGCGCCGAAGACGCGCAATTCGCCAACAACCGCAACATTGTCACACGCGCCGTCGGCATCGATTACCAGCTGGTGGTGGAAGTCCACCAGCACCAGGTGCAGCCCGGCGACCTTTACCTGCTGTGTTCAGATGGATTGTCGGACAGGATCGGCGACAATGACATCTTCAACATTGTCAGCGACGCCCAGGGCGACCTGAAGATGGCATGCACTATGCTTATCAATGCCGCGAACCAGTCAGGCGGACAGGATAATGTGTCTGTGATCCTGATCAAGGTGCCGGAGAAAGAGTAGGCCGTAGCCGATTGCCGGAGGAAATTGATGGCAAGCGCGATATGCGGGCCCGCAATATAAATCCCGAAATTTGAGTACCATTGCCCCGAAACAACATTAAACTGGGGTTTGCTGAAGTATGCAAGATCGATGTATGAGCAACGCCAATACCAGTGGCTGCAGACGTGGCTGGATCTGCGGCATGGTTTTAAATTAACTTACAAATAGCGTTTCCCGAGAGAGATAGGAATGGCGAAGATCATCCTGACCAAAGGCGGCACCGTGATACAAGAGATGACGCTCACCAAAGAGCGCACCACCATCGGCCGCCGCGCCCACAATGACATGGTCATTGACAACCTTGCCATCAGCGGCGAACACGCGGTCATCATCACTATCTACAACGATTCGTTCCTGGAAGACCTCAACAGCACCAACGGCACCCAGGTCAACGGCCATCCGGTGACCAAGCATTTCCTGCAGCATAACGATGTGATCCAGATGGCCAGGTACAAATTGCTGTACCAGGTGGATACGGATGAGGAAATCAAGGATAACCGGCCGAAGATGTTTCCGGTGCCGCGGCCTGATGCGACCATTACTGTGCTGGATGGGCCTAGCGCGGGCAAGGAAATGCTGCTGACTAAGGTGCTGACTACTATCGGGCGTCCCGGAGTCCAGGTTGCGATTGTGACGCGGCGGCCGCATGGTTACGAACTGACCCATGTTGAAGGGCAGACTTATACCCGGGTCAATGACACGCCGTTGAGTGCAGGGGCGCGTGCGCTCAAGGATGAGGATGTGATTGATATCGCAGGGACATTGATGAAATTTTCCTGGAAAGCTATTTAAGCGGCTGCCGTGCGACACACGGCAAATCGTTATGCTTCCTTGGGGATGGCCATGACGACGCTTTTTCGCTCTTGCAGTAATGCAACTCCAAGACGTACGGTTGCGACCGGAAATAAAAGCGTGGCGCCAGCGCCCGTTTTCCTTTTTAGTAGATAAAACGGGGGTGTCGGCAGATATATCCAGTGAACAGGTAAGACGATGTATTCAAACTGGATCATTATGAATACGTTGAATTGCTAAACGTGGACCCTAGCTTATCATCGACAACCCCGCAGGAATCGGGATAAGTCCAACGACGATTATCGGTTTTCTTGCTGCTGCGGATTGCGTTGTTGTCAAAATTCAAATGGGGCAATACCGATTACTGCAGCTGTTCTGGCATCCAGGAAAACTACGAATCTAGATGCACTAATTTTAATGGGCTGAAACTTGGCAGTTTGCTCATTTTGTCCGTGTCTGGCTAGCCAAGAGTCAATTTCGCTTGCCTTAGTGGCATTACGTTTTTTCAACGTGGCAACCGATTGCGCATGTCCCAAAATTTCAGCCGCCATCGAACCATACGGTATGTGAAGCTGCGGCAGATGACCACGCCCTCCGCCAGCACTGGTTACTGCGGCCAACTGATTTTTCTCATACAAATCTCTCGGCGCTTGAGTACCAACCCAGCTAGGGCCCCACCATGGCATTTTGGCGTGGGCTTTGTCCAGGTTTGCGTCGGTGATTTCGGATGCCTGAACTACTTGGAATTGATCGCCGAGCGCCGCAACATAGGCGGGACGGGCTTCCAGAAGAGTATTTATGCCATAGGACATTGCACAAATTTGCAGCAGTGCGATGACGGCAAGATCGAATACCAGCGTTTTCTTACCGGATTTAAACACAACCAGTGTGAGTAATGGGCCCAAGATGACGTCAATGCTAATAATAAGCAAAAATATTTCTTGCCCGCCAATTGCCATCAACATCGGGGCCGGATACCAGATGAACCAGCACAGAGCTAATAGTGCAAGTCCAACAAGGAGGCTGATAAGAAAATGAAAACCACCGGCGCGGAAGCGTGACATGGCGATAGGCTATAGTAGTTGCGGAAAGAATTATGTGCATGAAAAGAATCAATCCGCCGAAGCGGATTGATTCTTTGAGTAAATACTAAATATTATTTATGGGCAACCGCCTTGGCCAGGTTTCAGGCCGCGTACAGGATCGCAGACTGTGCCGGCACCTGTAGTTGCGACCCAGATCATGTTGGCCTGGCCGGCAGTTGTGGTTGGCGTAATTGCATAGGTTAAATTAACGCCGCCATTAGTGGTCGCGCCTGTCGTAGTGGAAATCATGCCAACGGCACTAATCGTAGGTGCAACGGTGATGAATTTAGAGGTCGCTACGGTTGGAATACTGCCAGAGCCTTGAGTTACGCAGTTGGTAAAGGCTCCGTCTGTTTGATAGCACTCAGAAATTGCCGTTTTCAAGGATTCTATTTCCGCAGCAGCACCGGCTGCACGAGTGCGAGATGTGTAGTTGGAATATTGTGGCAACGCGATAGCCGCCAAGATACCAATAATTGCTACAACGATCATTAATTCAATAAGGGTGAAACCCTTTTGGATTTGTACCGACGCATGGCGAATGGATTTATTCATGTAAAACTCCCTTATGGATTGGATTTGAAATAACAAACGGCCTTTCCTATAGAGCATGGAACATGCCAGGTTATTTCTTTATGTAACGAGAGCCAATTTTAACGTTAGCAGTTAGGGTGATGACAAAATTTGTCACTTATAAGAAATATTCGGCACAAAATCGGTGAAGGTTGTACCGGATTTTGTGTAGACGAAGTTTCGTTTTGTCGCAGTTATTCGTTCTTCAGCCTAGATGGTAAAGCGATTCAGAACCAGCTTCCAGTTTCGCAAGGCCATCATCTATTCCTTACTGATGTTGCTCAACAGAAAATAAAACAGTTTGGTGACTATCGCATCATCAGTTGGAAATGAGTCGCAGGTTTTGATGACTTGGCGTAGGTTCACATTAATGGATTCAATGGCCTTGGTGGTGCGTACGTGTTTTCGGATTTCCGCCGGGTAATTGAAGAACGATGTGATCCAGGTCCATTTTGGCCTTCGGGGTGCGCTAGTCGTTTTTTTTTGATTCAAACGCAATGAGCATGAGTTCAGTTTCATCGATGATGACAGCGCCGTCGATTCGCTTCAGATCGATAGCAACTTCCTTATGTACCTTTCAGGAAACGAGGTTTGGATTGCTCCACACCATTTGAGCAATGCGCCTGGTTGCTTTTGGACGGTCCTCCTCGAAGACACCTGGGGAGTCTTCAAATCGTCGATATAGGTAATAAAGATATCCTGCACGTCGCGGTTCAATGGTCTCCTAAAGCCAGAATTTGGCATCCTCGGTCTGAGATATCTGTGGGCTCAATACTTCCTTTTGCCCCTCATGCCGATGACCAAATAGATCGCTTAGTTGCGGATAGTACCCGTATCGCGTATTTTTCGTGAATGCAGCCGCGATATAGAGTCAGGAGACAACGAGTCAAGCAACCCCGGCTTGTCAGATCTCCGCTCAAGCTGTCGGTAACGGATGAAATCAGAGCGGTAGATGCGTCGGCACCACAAATTTCTTCAGATAGCTCAAGATTTCTTGGGTCGCCAAGCCACGTACACATAACGAGATGATCGTGCAGTCAAAGTTAGTTCTGTGGGTATGATGTTTGCTGACGATTTGCGATTCAAGCAAATTTTGATGATCACGTTGATTTTGAAGGGGAGGGAGGGCGAAATCCCTCATTAAGCCTTTTTGCGCTGTGGCTGTTGCGGGCTTTGGTTGCTAAATGAGCGACTTCTGTCGTACCTTTGATGGGTAGTCATTTCAATCTTTGAAATACGCTCGTCAACATCTTAGTAAGCGGCTTGAGCAAGCCGTTTTTGCCAATTAAATCTTCAGGTTTCCTGTAGTTGGTCGGCCAGCAGTCAGCCTGCGAGTTCGACCAGTTCAGAATCGGATTTTGCCGCCTCAGCGTTTTATGTAGATCCTTTTTTCCCTCTAAGGTGCTGGCATCCCACCTAATGATCGTTTACACAAAGCTAAATTCGCCTTCGAAAGCTGTTGCTCTATAGCATATTACTATGATGAGCTGATATCAAGTATCAATTCACCAGAGTGAACTGATACTTGACCAAGTGCCGCAAGATTTTATGGGCAGCCGCCTTGTCCAGGTTTCAGACCGCGCACAGGATCACAAACGGTGCCTGCACCTGTTGTTGCTGTCCAGATCATATTGGCTTGACCGGCGGTGACCGTAGGTGTCAATTCATAAGTCAAATTAACGCCGCCATTGGTAGTCGCACCAGTTGTCGTGTCAATCATGCCAACAGCACTAATTGTGGGGACAACCGTAATAAATTTCGATGTCGCTACGGTTGGAATACTTCCTGAACCTTGGGTTACGCAATTAGTAAATGCACCATCAGTTTGATAACACTCAGCAATTGCCGATTTCAATGAATCTAATTCGGCAGCAGCACCGGCGGCGCGGGTACGTGATGTGTAGTTAGAGTATTGCGGAAGCGCAATGGCCGCCAGAATACCAATAATCGCTACAACGATCATTAACTCAATGAGAGTGAAACCTTTTTGCACTTGTGTCGATGTATGGTGAATGGATTTATTCATTTAAAACTCCTATGGGGTAGATGAAAACCGTCAAACTGCTATTTCCATAGAGCATGGAATGTGCCAGGCTGATTTTTAGCTGTGATGCTAAATTTCTACTTTATTTATGAGCATAAACGACAAAATTCGTCACTTTTTCCTAATGGATGTACTCAAGAGCGTCACACTATATGGTGTACCCGTTTGCATAAAATTTTGAGCTGCCGGGTAGTTATTTCGTTTGTCCAGAATGGGCATAGAATCAATGATCGATCCAAACGATATGTAAATCTGCTTGACATCAAGTAGCTTGGTCTGATGGATGTAAAAAGTCAGGCGACGCTGCTTGTGCCGATTGGCACTGGTGCGGCAATCCTGGTAGATGGCATGATCGTGCTGCCGACCAGTTAATTATGAATTGTTTTTTATCTCGGCCGTGCCTGAGACTGGGGTGTTTCGATAAAGCCGGTGCCGGAAAAAGCCGTTGTGCGCTTGTCCGTGCGCCTAGAGTAAGTGGTGTCATTGCCGTGTTAGCAGCCATATTTGCTTGCCGACGGCTTGTTGCTGGAAATTCTCAACCTGCCTTTGTAAGAGGAGTAAAACCTGCAAAAAAATATCCGCGCCAATCCGGTTTGTCGTCCACGGATTTCGCTGGGTGGCTATCGGTAACTGGAGATTCGTATGTCAAGCGGTTGCCCAATCCCCCGATTTGCCGCCATGCTTCTCCATCACCCGCACATCAGTAATCACCATCCCCCGATCCACCGCCTTGCACATGTCATAGATAGTCAGCAACCCAATCTGCACCGCCGTCAACGCTTCCATCTCCACGCCAGTCTTGCCCACAGTCTCCGCCTGCGCATTGCAGGTAATGCGATTTTCCGCATCGTCAATGTTGAAATCTACTGTAACCCGAGTCAGCGCCAACGGATGGCACAGCGGAATCAGGTCGCTGGTGCGTTTAGTCGCCATGATGGCCGCGATGCGGGCGATGCCTAGCACGTCGCCTTTTTTTGCGGTGCCGGACTGGATCAGCGCCAACGTCTCTGCTTTCATGCGGATGCAGCCGCTGGCGACGGCGATGCGGTGGGTGTCGTTCTTGCTGCCGACATCGACCATGTGAGCCTGACCGCCTTGGTCAAAATGGGTCAGCTTGGCGGATGCCGGATTTTTGCTGGTCATGACAGTGTTTTCTTTAGATGAAGTAGTAGTCTGGTACGGTCCAGATTTTTCTCTGGCCGAAGTCACATTGCTGAATGCGGAATAGTTATCCTCTGCTAGTATCATAGCATTGCGATTTCGACACCGGTGGCGACATGGTCGGATGTGTGGGGCTATGCGACCGCATTTGAATTTCCGCGACGATGCGAAGAATGTAGAAGTCGTGTAATTATTTGGATGAGAGCCCTTCGCATCTGTTGATGCATTAGCGTATTGCCGTTATGGAAGCCACGACTCTAATCTAGATTGCAGAGCTTAGGTAATCAGCGTGCCATGACGAAATTCTTGCGTCTGCGCGAGGTTCAATTTTGAAATTCCTCGCTTCGAAATATTTCAGGCGAGCTGTGTAACCGACCGGAAAAAAGGATGCGCTGATGCGTCGTTGGTTTCCCTCCACATTTTCTGTTGCATATTTAGTTGTCATTGCAGCGTTACTCAGTCCATTGCTGTTATTTCCATTAGTTCCCGGCGCCGGTTTCCATGATAACCAACGCATTGTTGAAGTTTTCTGCGCGATGGGAGTGATTGTTGTCTTTACCGTCTGCCTGATGCGAAATATGTCGGTCAGCTGGTCGGGTGATTTCTTCTTGATTGGCTTGCTGGCCATTTTTTTTGTACTCGGCCTGGTTTCCAGCTTGCTTGCCTATTCAACGCAACATGCCCTTTTTGAATGGACAAACTCTCTGTCCTTATTCGGAATGTCCTGTTTTATAGCGCGCGAGATGTCGCGTAAGGGCGATGCTTTTCTCGATCAGATATTGCGACTGTGCGGCATAGGATGCGCATTTTATATTTTCGTTGAAGCCGTCGTCTATGCCGTGCTGATCGCATCAGGCAAACAGCCGCCGAATGGGGCGCTAATTTTTGGGTTTGATAATTACCGCTTTTTCAACCACGTCCAGACAGTTACTTTGCCTCTGCTGTGCCTGTGGGCAAGTCGTACTGATAGTGGGAGAAAGAGAATATTTGCCTGGAGCGTCACCTCGATATGGTGGACGCTTCTTTTCTTATCTACCGGGCGTGGAACTTTTATTGGCGTGCTTGCCGGTGTTTGCGCGGCTTTGTTCTATGTCAGGAAAGCGGCTTTCCCATGGTGCCGGTTGATGTTGTGGACGGCGCTGGCTGGCCTGGGTTTGTATTTCTTGTTTTACGTACTTGTGCCACTTTCCCTGGGTTTGCAGCCGTTCGGTTTTTTATTTTCCTTAATCGACCGCACCATTGAAGATCCTGCTTCCAGTCGCTGGCCATTGTGGATGCGCGCATGGGAGATGACGCGTGCCCATCCTTGGCTGGGAGTTGGGCCTTCGCACTTCGCGCATTACGGCCGCGACATGCAGGTTGGCGCGCATCCCCATAACTGGGTGTTGCAGATCGCCTCCGAATGGGGGATTCCAGCTTTGCTTTGCCTGATGGCAGCCATTGCGCTTGGGTTAAAGAAAATGCTGGCCGTACGTGGACAATTGGAACCTGCAGACAGTAAAAGCTATTTAACGCTCGCGGCGCTGCTGACTATTGCAGTGGCTATTCTGGTAGATGGCTTGGTGTCTGGACTGATCGTCATGCCGACCAGTCAGTTATGGATCGTTTTGTATGTTGGCTGCGCTTGGGGATGGACCGCTTCGATGACGCCGGTAAAAGCTGTGATTACAACGCGTTTGTTCCAGCCCCTGCGATTTGGGGGGCTGGTCGGCGCCGTAATGCTGATTTATTTTCTCGGCGATGGTTTGTGGCCGGAAATCGGTAACTTGCCTTTCTACGAAGAAAAAAATCTGCAAAAGGACATTTATACGAATCCGTTGCACCGTCCCAGGATCTGGTTGGGCGGTTATTTTTGAATCGGCGCGAGCTGTTGAATATGGAACAATTGCCCTCTGTTAGTATCAGAGCATCGTGATTTTGACACCACCCAGTACTCGATGAATCGATCATTTCCATTGCCCCGAAGAATGCTGGTTGCGGCGCTCATCACCGCATGCTGCGTACTGCCCGCGCGGCCGGTATCGGCGGTGCAAAACCTCCCTACCCTGGGCGACACCTCACGCGAATCGCTGTCGCCGCTGATGGAGCGCAAGCTGGGCGAGGAAGTGATGCACGATATCCGGCGCGATCCCGATTACCTGAACGATGCGCCGCTGCTGGAGTACCTGAACAATTTCGGCTGGACCCTGGTTAACGCCCGGCCCGAGGTGCGCGGCGAGGCTGGTTTCGATTTTTTCTTCTTTGCGGTGCGCGATCCGGTCTTGAATGCGTTTGCCTTGCCGGGCGGTTTTATCGGCGTGCATTCCGGGCTGCTGCTGGCGGCGCAGAGCGAATCCGAACTGGCGTCGGTGCTGGCGCATGAAATCGGACACGTGGCGCAACGCCATATCGCGCGCATGGTCGGCAGCCAGAAGCAGGATTCGATGATCGCCCTGGCGTCCATGCTGCTGGGGGCGCTGGCGATGCGCGGCAGCGGCGATGTGGGCGCGGCGGTGATGATGGGCGGCACCGGCCTGGCGATGCAGCGGCAACTCAATTTCAGCCGCGACGCCGAACGCGAAGCGGACCGGATCGGATTGTCGATCCTGGATACGGGCGGGTTCGAGACCAGCGGCATGGTGGCTTTTTTCGGGCGCATGCAGACGGCTTCCCGCAACTATTCGGATGTGGTGCCGCCGTACCTGCTGACGCACCCGCTGACCACAGAGCGGATTGCCGACATCGAGGCCCGGATCCGCGAGCAACGTTACCGGCAGCGCGCCGATAGCCTGGATTTCCAGTTGATGAGGGCCCGCGTGCGGGTGTTGCAAGACGATACAGAGCAAGGCCGGCGCGACGCCCAGATCGTGTTTGACGCACAGCTGCAGCTCAATACCAAGCAGCAGATCGTTGCCGCTAAATATGGCATGGCTTTCCTGGCGTTCAAGCAGGAGGCATACGGCAAGGCGGAGGATTTATGGCAGCAAGCCGTGGCGGCGGCCTTGCCGGCGAAGCAGAGCCTGATCCTGACGGACCTGGGCGTGGAGATCATGCTGGCTACCAATCGCGAGGCGGAAGCCCTGAAGCTGGTGCAGCAGGGGCAGCTTCAGTATCCCTTGTCGCGCGGGCTGGCGCATCAGTATGCGCGGGTGCTGATTGCGGCCAAGCGCCTGGAGGAGGCTACCAAATATCTGCGCGAGCAGGCCCGGCTGTATCGCCAGGATGCGGATGTGCAGGATTTGCTGGCCAAGGCTTATTCGGCGCAGGGCAAGCGGGCGTTGCAGCATATGGCTTTGGCGGAGTCTTATGTGCTGACGGGAAGTGTGCCGGCGGCGCTGGACCAGTTGCGGATTGCGCGGGATTCGGGGGATGCGGGGTTTTATGACCAGTCCATGATTGATGCGCGGGAGAGAGAGTTGCAGGAGCGGTGGAAAGAGGAGTTGAAGGCTTCTAAAGAGCGTTAGTGCTGAGATGGTTGCTTCGTGGCCGTTAAATGGGGTCAGAGTGAAGTTTCTGCAAAAAGCGCGCAGAAAGTTCACTCTGACCCCATTTAACTACGTTTGGCGGGGTTGTTGCGTAAAACCGAAATGTATTGCGATATCTTTTGTGGCGATATGCGTGACGGGTAATTTTTTACCTGAGTTTTGCCAGGTCAGAGTTTGATGCGGGGTTGCGATCCAGTCGAGCAGGGTTTCGTCGCTGACGATTTTGCCGTCCATGCGCAAATCGGCCAGGCATTGCGCCAAGTCGCGGTCGTCGACTGCTGCAACCTGGCCTGGCGCGATCAGCAGCAGCCTGCCTTGTTCGGTCAGCATGACGGATTCGATCGAAGCCATCGCTGCGCCGGTTTGCAGGACAAAACCCAGCGCGGGATCGGTGTGGACGATGTAGGGAGTCAACTCCAGATCGACATAGACCCGCTGCGGGCCGTTCTGGAAATACCAGCAGCCTTGTTCGTCCGCCGCGTAATTGCGGTTGATGAAGCCTGCCAGCGCGGTGTGCATGATCTTGTCGCCGGACAGGCCTTGGCGCTGCGCCTGTTCGTCGCGCATGCGCCAGGCGCCGCGCGCATCCAGTCCCAGCCAGCCGTAGCAGTGCGGGACGTTGGGCCATTTCAGCATGGCTTGGGCGACCACCTGATCCATTAGTTATCCTGCAAAAAACGCAGCATGCGCTGCGGCAGCCAGTCGAGCCGGCCGGGCGGGCTACCGGTGGCGAAGCCGACGTGGCCGCCTTGCTCGGGGTATTCCAGGGTGACGCTGGCGGCGGCCTTGGGCGGCAGATGCTGCGGCGGCAGGAATGGGTCGTTGCGCGCGTTGAGCACCAGCGTCGGCACCGTGATGTCGTTGATCACCAGCTTGGCGCTGGCGCGGCGCCAGTAGTCGTCGGTGTCGCGGAAGCCGTGCAGCGGCGCGGTGACGATATTGTCGAACTCGTACAAGTCGCGCGCGCGCAGCATTTTTTCGCGGTCGAACAGGCGCGGGAACTGCTGCAATTTGTCGAGCGATTTGCTTTTCATGGTGCGCAGGAAGGAGCGTGTGTAGACCATGTTGAAACCGCGCGATAAGGCCGCGCCGCCGCCGGCCAGGTCCAAGGGCGCCGAAATCGCGCAGGCGGCATCGATGATTTCCGCCTGGTGTTGGGATTCTCCGAGCCAGCGCAGCAGCGCGTTGCCGCCCAGCGAGACGCCGGTTGCATAGATTTTGCCGAATTTTTTGGCAGTGCGGCTGGCGACCAGGCGGCGCAATATCCAGTCGACTTCTTCGGCGTCGCCGGAATGGTAAAAACGCGGCGCCTGGTTGATTTCGCCGGAACAGCCGCGGAAATGCGGCACCGCGCCCGACCAGCCCAGCGTCGCCAGCTGCGCCATCAGGGCGCGGCTGTAATGGCTGTCGGAAGAACCTTCCAGGCCGTGGAACAGCACGACCAGCGGCTGCCCGGGCCGGCCGTCGACAAAATCGATATCGATGAAATCGCCGTCGGGCGTATCCCAGCGTTCGCGCCTGAACGCGACTGCCGGCTTGCTGATGCAGGTGGCTGGGTAAATGGTTTGCAGGTGGCCGCCCGGCAGCCATAGCGGCGCGGGATAGGAGCTGGGTGAGACGGGAGTGCTCATGCTAATGCTTAAAAATGATGCTGATATTTGAAATAACCTCTGTTGCGTCATTCCCGCGTACGCGGGAATCCATCTTACTCGGTAACTTGGGTCCCCGCGTTCGCGAGGACGACGATTTTTTGGGCGAGGTCTGCATTAAGAAACAATTTTCAATGCAAGGTGGCGCTGGACGTGCTTTCTTCCGGCGCCGCACCCGGCGCAACCGAGGCATGGTGCAGCACGATGCGCCAGCCGCGCGGGGTTTTCATATAGATATTGGTCGCCAGGATGTGCATTTCCCGGTCGGACTCGCTGGCGTGGCGCAGTTCTTCCACCAGGTTATGGATGCTGGTCGACATATTATGCGTCACGTGCAGCTGGCGCGCATGGATGTGCACGCCGCCGCGCTCGAACAGGCTCTCGAAAGCCGCCCTGATTGCTGCATGGCCATGCAGCCGTGGCGCGTTCGGATGGATGCAGACGATTTCGTCGTCGTCCGCCCATAGCGCCATCATGGCCTCGATGTCGGCGCGGCTCATGGCGTCGTAGAAAGCGGTTTCGGTTTCCTCTGCAGAGCCATGCATGAATTTGACGTGCGGCATATCGCCTCCGTGCTCAAACTATTGAACGAATTGTTTCCGTGTCTTGCTGCTATCAATCTTGCTGCCATCAAAAAAGGGAGCCAGGCTCCCTTTTCGCTATCAGTGGCCCTTCACTACCGCACCCGGCTTCAGCCGGTACTGCGTGCCGCAGTAGGGGCATTTGGCGTTGCCGCTGCTGTCGAGATTGAGGAACACCCGCGGATGCGACGACCAGGTCGGCATCAGCGGGTTAGGGCAATGCGCCGGCAGGTCCTTGCCGTCGAGTTCAACCGGGGTTTGCGTGTTTGCTGTCGAATTTGCTGCTGTAGTCATCTGTTTCTCCAAATTTGCTTCTGCTGTATTTGCAACCAAGTGCTGTCGATGCTGGCTTATTTTCCGACCACGGTCAGCCAGTGCCGGTATTTGTCCGACTTGCCCGCCACCACATCGAAAAACATGGTTTGCATCTTTTCCGTGATCGGGCCGCGCTTGCCTTCGCCGATGCTGCGGTTGTCGAGTTCGCGGATAGGCGTGATTTCCGCCGCGGTGCCGGTGAAGAAAGCTTCATCGCTGCAGTACACTTCATCGCGGGTGATGCGCTTCTCGATCACTTCGATGCCGCTGTCGCGCGCCATGGTCAGCACCGCGTCGCGCGTGATGCCGTCCAGGCAGGAAGCCAGGTCCGGCGTATAGATCTTGCCGTTCTTGACGATGAAGACGTTTTCGCCGGAACCTTCCGATACATAGCCGTCGGTGTCCAGCAGCAAAGCCTCGTCGTAGCCGTCGGTCAGCGCTTCCTGGTTGGCCAGGATGGAATTGATGTAATAACCGCTGGCCTTGGCGCGCACCAGCGAAACATTGACGTGATGCCGGCTGAACGAGGAAGTCTTGACGCGTATGCCTTTGGCCAGGCCGTCTTCGCCCAGGTAGGCGCCCCACGGCCAGGCCGCGATGGCGACATGCACGGTGTTGCCCTTGGCGGCGATGCCGAGCTTTTCCGAACCGATCCAGATCAGCGGCCGCATGTAGCAGGATTCCAGCTGGTTTTCGCGCACCACCTGGATTTGCGCGTCGATCAGGGTTTGCAGGTCGTAAGGCACTTGCATCTGGAAGATCTTGGCCGAGTTCAGCAGGCGCTGGGTATGTTCCTTCAGGCGGAAAATCGCCGGACCCTGCTCAGTCTTGTAAGCCCGCACGCCCTCGAACACCGCCATGCCGTAGTGCAGCGAATGCGTCAGGACGTGGATATTGGCGTCGCGCCAGTCGATCAGCTTGCCGTCTTTCCAGATCTTGCCGTCGCGGTCATCCATGGACATGTTCAAACCTCCAGTAAATAAAGATTGCCAGATTTGCAATGAGATTGCGGCGTTTGCCGGCGTGTCATCGCTCATTGCCGATCATTGGCGGATTCTTGGGTATAAAGTGACATTTTAACGGATTCGCCGAAGCCTACTCTGCAGAATATCGGGCTCGTTATATGTCTTTTGGGGACCGCTATGTGCGTAAAACGGTGTTTTGCCAGAGGCTGCTGGAGTAAAATAGCGACTTTTCCTCACTGATATTGCCTGATCGACATGAAATTCAATCGACTAAGCGACTTGATCGCGCAACACCAGCTGCAAGGCAAGCGCGTGTTCATCCGTGCCGACCTCAACGTGCCGCAAGACGCGGCAGGCAATATTACTGAAGATACGCGCGTGCGCGCTTCGGCGCCGGCGATCCGCCAGGCGCTGGATGCCGGCGCGGCGGTGATGGTGACTTCGCACCTGGGACGTCCTACCGAAGGCGAATTCAAGCCGGAAGATTCGCTGGCGCCAATCGCCAAGCGCCTGGCGGAATTGCTGGGCCAGCCGGTGGAGCTGCGCCAGAACTGGGTAGACGGTGTGGATGTGGCGCCGGGCCAGGTGGTGCTGCTGGAAAATTGCCGAGTCAACAAGGGCGAGAAAAAGAACAGCGACGAGCTGGCGCAAAAGATCGCCAAGCTCTGCGATATCTATGTCAACGACGCTTTCGGCACCGCCCACCGGGCCGAAGCGACTACCCATGGCGTCGCCAAATTTGCGCCGGTAGCCTGCGCCGGCCCCCTGCTGGCGGCTGAGCTGGACGCGCTGGGCAAGGCCCTGAACCAGCCGGCGCGGCCGCTGGTGGCGATCGTCGCCGGCTCCAAGGTGTCGAGCAAGCTGACCATATTGAAGGCGCTGGCCGACAAGGTCGACAACCTGATCGTCGGCGGCGGCATCGCCAACACCTTCCTGCTGGCAAGCGGCCTGAAGATCGGCAAGTCGCTGGCGGAACCGGACCTGGTTGAAGAAGCCAAGGCCATCATCGAGATGATGGCCAAGCGCGGCGCCTCGGTGCCGATTCCGGTCGACGTCGTGTGCGCCAAGGAATTTTCGCCGACGGCGGCAGCGCAGGTGAAGGATGTCGGCGCTGTGGCCGACGATGACCTGATCCTGGATATCGGCCCGAAAACCGCGGCAACCCTGGCCGCGCAAATCGCCCAGGCCGGCACGGTGGTCTGGAACGGCCCGGTCGGCGTGTTCGAGTTCGACCAGTTCGGCGAAGGCACCAAGACCCTGGCGCTGGCGATCGCCGGCTCCAAGGCTTTCTCGATTGCCGGCGGCGGCGATACGCTGGCAGCGATCGCCAAATACAAGATTACCGACAAGATCGGCTACATCTCCACCGGCGGCGGCGCTTTCCTGGAATTTTTGGAAGGCAAGACCCTGCCTGCGGTCGAGATCCTGCTGCAGCGCGCCAGTTAAGTTTTACCCGGAAAACGGATATCTGGTTGGAGGCAACCAGGTGTCCTGGGATTTGTTCATGTCGTACTGAAAGGTTGTCCATGCAAAGAGCTACCAAGATCGTCGCCACTATCGGACCTGCATCGAGCGATGCTGACACACTGGCGCGGATGTTCGTCGCCGGGGTCGACGTGGTGCGCCTGAATTTTTCGCATGGCAAGGCGCAGGACCATATCGACCGCGCCAAGCTGGTGCGGGAAATAGCTGCAGCCTGCGGCAAGCAGGTCGCCATCATGGCCGACTTGCAGGGACCGAAGATCCGGGTCGGCAAGTTCGAGCAAGGCAAGATCGAATTGAAGAATGGCGCAAAATTCATTCTCGACGCCGATTGCGCCATGGGCAGCCAGGACCGCGCCGGCCTTGACTACAAGGCCCTGCCGCGCGACCTCAGGCCGGCTGACGTATTGCTGCTCAACGACGGCCTGATCGTGCTGACGGTAGAAAAAATCATCGGCAACGAGATCCACACCATCGTCAAGATCGGCGGCGAACTGTCCAACAACAAGGGCATCAACCGCCAGGGCGGCGGTTTGTCGGCGCCGGCGCTGACGGCCAAGGACATGGAAGACATCAAGACCGCCATGAGTTTCCAGGCCGATTATGTAGCGGTGTCTTTCCCGAAAAACGCGACCGACATGGAAATGGCGCGCCAGCTGGCCAATGTGGCCGGCGAGCCCTACGACCACAAGCCGATGATGATCGCCAAGATCGAGCGCGCCGAAGCGATCCCGGTGCTGCAAGAGATCCTCGATGCCTCCGACGGCATCATGGTGGCCCGCGGCGACCTGGCGGTGGAAGTCGGCAATGCCGCCGTGCCGGCGCTGCAGAAGCGCATGATCAAGATGGCGCGCATTTCCAACAAGCTGACCATCACCGCGACCCAGATGATGGAATCGATGATCGTCAATGCGGTGCCGACCCGGGCCGAAGTGTCCGACGTCGCCAACGCCGTGCTGGACGGCACCGACGCCGTGATGACTTCCGCCGAAACCGCGTCCGGCAAATATCCGGTAGAGACGGTGGAAGCCATGTCGGCGATCTGCCTGGAAGCCGAAAAATCGGAAGACTGCAAGCTCGATGCCGATTTCCTGAATGTCCAGTTCACCCGCGTCGACCAGTCGATCGCCTATGGCGCCTTGTTTACCGCCCATCATTTGCGGGTCAAGGCGATTGCAGCGCTGACCGAGTCCGGCTCGACGCCGCTGTGGATGAGCCGGCACAACATCGATATCCCCATTTTTGCAATCACCCCGAGCGTCGCTACCCAGCGCAAGGCAGCCTTGTACCGCAATGTCCAGACCTTCGAACTGGCCAAGTCGACCGACCGCGAAGAAGTGCTGAAGGCTGCGCAGAATCTGCTGCTGGCTAACGGCGTAGTGCAACTTGGCGACCTGGTGGTTGTCACATGGGGTGAGCCGATGGGACAGATCGGCGGCACCAATGCGCTGAAGATCATGAAGATCGGCGAGTATTGATGCTTAAGCAAATTTCTCAATACAACGTCATCCCCGCGTATGCGGGGATCCATGTTCCTGTCTAGCGCAGTCGTCAAAATGGATTCCCGCGTGCGCGGGAATGACGTGGCTACAGGTAACACAACAGGTTTTTATTATCGGAGTACATCATGCCTCTAGTATCCATGCGTCAATTGCTGGACCACGCAGCTGAAAACAGCTATGGCCTGCCTGCGTTCAACGTCAACAACCTGGAACAAGTCACTGCCATCATGCAGGCCGCCGATGAAGTCGGCGCGCCGGTCATCATGCAGGCTTCCGCCGGCGCCCGCAAATATGCCGGCGAGGCGTTCTTGCGCCACCTGATCGAAGCGGCGGTCGAAGCGTTCCCGCACATCCCGGTCGTGATGCACCAGGACCACGGCCAGTCGCCGGCGGTGTGCATGGCGGCGATCAAGTCCGGCTTCACTTCGGTGATGATGGATGGCTCGCTGATGGAAGACGGCAAGTCGGTCGCCAGCTACGAATACAACGTTGAAGTATCGCGCAAGGTCGTGGAGTTCTCGCACGCGATCGGCGTCACCGTGGAAGCGGAACTGGGCGTGCTCGGTTCGCTGGAAACCATGATGGGCGACAAGGAAGACGGCCACGGCGCCGACGGCAAGATGACCCGCGAACAGCTGCTGACCGACGTCTCGCAGGCAGCCGATTTCGTCAAGCAGACCCAGTGCGATGCACTGGCGATTGCGATCGGCACTTCGCACGGCGCTTACAAATTCTCGCGCAAGCCGACCGGCGACATCCTGGCGATCGAGCGTATCAAGGAAATCCATACCCGCATTCCTAACACCCACCTGGTGATGCACGGTTCGTCATCGGTGCCGCAGGAACTGCTGGCGGAAATCCGCGAGTTCGGCGGCGACATGAAAGAAACCTACGGCGTGCCGGTGGAAGAAATCCAGGAAGGCATCCGCCACGGCGTGCGCAAGATCAATATCGATACCGATATCCGCCTGGCGATGACCGGTGCGGTCCGCCGTTACCTGATCGAGAATCCAAGCAAATTCGATCCGCGCGATTACCTCAAGCCGGCGCGCGAAGCTGCCAAGGCAGTGGTGAAAGCGCGTTTCCTGGCGTTCGGCTGCGAAGGCCAGGCCGCCAAGATCAAGCCGGTTTCGCTGGAAAAGATCGCGGAGAAATACAAGAAGGGCGAACTGGCGCAGATCGTTCAGTAATAAATAGTGTGGTACCGGCGCCAGGCAAGGCTTGGCGCAATAACTTACCAGGCGCAGAATGATGCTTACATCGTTCTCTGCCTGGTTTTCTGACTTTTGGAATATCCATGACAAGCCTCTACCAATCCACCATTACCTCACTGCCGTTGCTGGGTCGCGGCAAGGTGCGCGAAAACTATGCCGTCGGTGAGGACAAGATCCTGATCGTGACTTCAGACCGGCTGTCGGCTTTCGACGTCATCATGAATCAGCCGATACCTGGCAAGGGCAAGGTCCTGAACCGCATGTCCGATTTCTGGTTCGACAAGCTGGCGGCGGTTGTCCCCAACCACTTGACCGGGATTGCGCCGGAATCGGTGGTGGCTGCGGACGAGGTGGAGCAGGTGCGCGGCCGTGCGGTGGTGGCGAAACGCTTGCAGCCGATCATGGTCGAGGCGGTGGTGCGCGGTTATATCATCGGTTCCGGCTGGAAGGATTACCAGGCCACCGGCGCCATCTGCGGCATCAGCCTGCCGGCCGGTTTGCAGCAGGCCGCCAAGCTGGCCGAGCCGATTTTCACGCCGGCGGCCAAGGCCGAGATGGGCGAGCACGACGAGAACATCAGTTTTGCCGACATGGAAGCGCGCATCGGCAAGGAACTGGCCGAGAAGATCCGCAGCGTCAGCATCGAACTGTACAAGACCGCCGCTGACTATGCGGCAACGCGCGGCATCATCATCGCTGACACCAAATTCGAATTCGGCCTCGACCAGGACGGTGTCCTGCACCTGATGGATGAAGTGCTGACTGCCGATTCTTCGCGGTTCTGGCCGGCCTCCAGCTACCAGGTCGGGATTTCGCCGCCGTCGTTCGACAAGCAGTTCGTGCGCGATTACCTGGAAACCGTCACCAGCTGGAACAAGACCGCGCCGGCGCCGACCTTGCCGCAAGATGTCATCGAAAAAACCGGCGCCAAATATCGCGAAGCGCTGTTCAGCCTGACCGGCGAAACGCTGAAGGATTGATGATGACCAAAGATACTGTGGACCAGCCGCTGATCGGCATCGTCATGGGATCTTCCTCGGACTGGGATGTGATGCAGCACGCCGTCGCCATCCTGAACGAGTTTGGAGTTGCGCACGAGGCGCAAGTGATTTCGGCGCACCGCATGCCGGACCAGATGTTTGCCTACGCAGAATCTGCACGTGCGCGCGGCCTGCGCGCCATCATCGCCGGCGCCGGCGGCGCTGCCCATCTGCCGGGCATGATCGCCGCCAAGACTATCGTTCCGGTGCTGGGCGTGCCGGTGCCGTCCAAGTATCTGCGTGGCGAGGATTCCTTGCTGTCCATCGTGCAGATGCCGAAGGGAATTCCGGTCGCGACCTATGCCATCGGCGAAGCCGGCGCAGCCAACGCCGCCCTGTCGGCGATCGCCATGCTGGCTACTGCCGACGATGCGCTTGCCGCCAAGCTGTTGGCGTTCCGCGCCAGGCAGACCCAAATTGCCCTTGATATGAAATTGCCTCCGGTATGAGCAGTATGGAAGACAAAGCACACGATTCAACAGAACCTATTATCCCCGCCACCACGCCGGCAACCTGGCTGGGCGTGATGGGCGGCGGCCAGCTGGGCCGCATGTTCACCCACGAAGCGCAAGCCATGGGTTACAAGGTGGCGGTGCTGGAACCGGAGCAGGATTGTCCGACCGGGCATGTCGCCGACCGCCATTTCCTGGCCGACTACAGCGATGAAGTCGCCTTGACCGAGATGGCCAGCCTGTGCGCGGCAGTGACCACCGAATTTGAAAACGTCGCCGCCGACAGCCTGGCGATCCTGGCGCGCGACAGTTTTGTCGCGCCTGCCGCTGCCTGCGTTTCGGTAGCCCAGGACCGGATGGTGGAAAAGCGTTTCTTTACCGAGTGCGCCAAGACATCGACAGTGCTGCCCGCGCCGCATCACCTGATTGAATCCACTGCGGATATCGAGACTATCCCCGCCGATTTATTGCCCGGCATCCTGAAAACCGTGCGCCTCGGTTACGACGGCAAGGGCCAGGCGCGGGTGCGCAGCCTGGACGATGTGCGCCAGGCATTTGCCGGCATGAACGGCGTTGCCTGCGTGCTGGAAAAGATGCTGCCGCTGGCCTATGAGGTTTCGGTGCTGGTGGTGCGCGGGCTGGACGGCAAGGCTGCCGTGTACCCGATCGCGGAAAACGTGCATCGCGACGGCATCCTGTTTACCACCACGGTGCCGGGTCCGAATGTCTGCGACGAAACCGCCAGGCGCGCCCAGCATGCGGCGCTGGCCATCATCGGGCAGCTCGCCTATGTAGGCGTGCTCTGCATCGAATTTTTTGTCTTGCAAGACGGTTCGCTGGTAGTCAACGAAATGGCGCCGCGGCCGCACAACAGCGGCCACTACACCATGGATGCCTGCGTCACCAGCCAGTTCGCGCAGCAAGTCCGCGCCATGGCGCGCATGCCGTTGGGCGATACCCGCCAGCATTCGCCGGCAGTGATGCTCAATATCCTGGGCGACGTCTGGTTCGAAGGCGACAGCCAGCAAGCGCGCGAACCGGAGTGGGACCGGATCCTGGCTCTGCCGGCGGCGCACCTGCACTTGTACGGCAAGGCGCAAGCGCGCCGCGCGCGCAAGATGGGGCATATCACTTTCATCGCAGCGACCATGGCCGAAGCCCAGCAGCAATTGGCGCAAGCCTGCGATATCCTCGGCATCGCGGCGTAAATGAAAGACTCGCTCATCGATCAGCCAGCGATCCGGCTGGCCGCGCGCAAGCTGGAGGCAGGCGCATTGGTCGCGTTTCCTACCGAGACGGTGTACGGGCTGGGCGCCGATGCCGAGAATGCGGCGGCGGTGGCCAGCATCTACGCTGCCAAGGGACGTCCGTCCAATCATCCGGTGATCGTCCATGTCGCGCCGGAAGCAGACATCGCTTATTGGGTGGAGTCGGTGCCGCCGCAGGCGCAAGCGCTGATCGCCGCTTTTTGGCCGGGGCCGCTGACGCTGATCTTGCCGCGCGCCGCGCATATACCGGACCAGGTTTCGGGCGGCCAGAGCTCGATCGGCTTGCGTTGCCCTTCGCATCCGGTGGCGCAGGCTTTGCTGCGTGAATTCAAAGGCGGCAAGGGCGGCATTGCCGGCCCGTCGGCAAACAAGTTCGGCCATGTCAGCCCGACCACGGCACAGCACGTGCGCGATGAGTTCGACGCTGACGGCGACAGTCCGATCGCCTGTATCCTGGATGGCGGCCAGAGCGAGGTCGGCATCGAGTCGACCATTATCGATTTGTCGCGCCTGGCCTCGCATGGGCCGGTGTTGCTGCGGCCCGGCCACATCAGCGCCGCGCAAATCGGCGCGGTGCTGGGAGTCGAGGTGCAAGCCGCCGACGCCGCCGCTCCGCGTGCGTCGGGTACGCTGGAATCCCACTATGCGCCGCGCACTCCGGTGCTGCTGGTGCCTTCGGCGCAACTGGCGGAGACGCTACGGCAAATGCACCAGGCAGGACAAAGCCTGGCCCTGATCAGTTATTCCGCGTTGGACAAGGAGATTCCGCTTTTGGCCGCGCAATTTCCGATGACCGCTTCAGCCCCGGCGTATGCCCACGATCTTTATGCCGCGCTGCGCAATATGGATCACGCAGCAGCTGACCTGATCGTGGTGGAAGCGCCGCCGACCGACCTGGCCTGGCAGGGCGTCAATGACCGTTTACGCCGTGCCGCGCACGATTCATCTGCCGTCCTGGCAGGCTTCAGAAAATAATTTGAGGTAAAAAAGCTACAACTATAGTCAAATGATTCTAAAGCTGGCATAGTGTAAAAAAAGAATAGCACGCGCGTTCTTTTCGATGAAAAAAAGCATAGAGCAAGATGTCCGGAAGTCACGGATGCGCCGAATCTGGTAAATGCAGTCGAATAAGAGAGCGTTGTCTGGCCAGGCCAGAACTGAAAAACGCCAAAAAAATGGGTTTGTACTGTATTCGCTGCAGGCAAAAATCCCGCTACTAAAAATGAAGTGTAACTTGGAGAAGACATATGAAAAAACAATTCAACGTATTGCCAAAACTGGCGGCGCTGTCCGTGCTGGCGGCATTCGCGGCTCCTGCGATGGCGCAGCAAGCCGGCGACAACGTCGTCAATTTCGGCTGGGCGCACATTGGGCTGAACCAGTCCAGCGAACCGCTGAAGCTCGGGACCATCACAGTGCCAAATAGTGGCGCCCATGTTTCCAACGCTGACACAGCCATCCTGCAGCTGACCCATTTCTTTACCGACAATATTGCCGTCACGGCGGATTTGGGCATTCCGCCAAAATTCAAGCTGAGCGGCGCGGGTTCTTTAAATGCCCTCGGCCAGCTTGGCACAGCCACGCAATGGAGCCCGGCGATCTTGGCGAAATATTACTTCGGCGACGCCAACAGCCAGTTCCGTCCTTTTGTCGGCGCCGGTGCCGCCTACGTCTGGTATTCGAATATCAAGCTTACCAACAGCCTGACAGGGCTGCTTGGCGGCGGCGATCCTAAGGCTTCCACCAGCGCCGACCTGAGCAGTTCGTTCGTCCCGGTCGCCAACATCGGTATTGCCTATAATTTCGACAAGAACTGGTCTGCCAATTTTTCGCTGTCGTACGTCCCGCTGGATACCAAGGCTGACTTGACTACCCACCACGGCGATGGATCGACGACCCACGCCACGACCAAGATCACGCTCAATCCCCTGGTGTCGGTGCTGACGGTCGGCTACAAGTTCTAAACCGCCTGGATCAGGTTGGCAACAAGTGCCCTGCATAGCCAGGGCATTTTTTTGCCTGTGCGGATTGGATATGAGATTCTGTATATCTACGTCGACAAGCGGTGGCAGATTGCGTTAAAGTGAAAGTGTTAATGGAAAGTAACCAGGGAGTAGCGGCCATGACCAAGGAAGTTGCAGTTTTAGGGGGCGGATGCTTCTGGTGCCTGGAGGCGGTTTACCAGGAAATAAAGGGCGTGCAGCACGTCGAATCGGGATATACCGGCGGCCAGGTAGCGAACCCGAGTTATGAGCAGGTCTGTGAAGGCACCACCGGCCATGCCGAAGTTGTGGCGGTGACATTCGATACGGACCAGATCAGTTTTCGCGAGCTTCTCGAAATCTTCTTTACGATCCACGACCCCACCACCTTGAACCGCCAAGGCAACGACGTCGGCACGCAATACCGTTCTGCGATCTATTACCAGTCGCCGCAGCAGAAGAAAGATGCGGAACAGGTCATCGCGGAAATGGCGAATGTATGGGATGCGCCGATCGTCACCGAGTTGAGCCCCGCCGAAACCTATTACAAGGCGGAAGACTACCACCAGAATTATTTCCGCCAGCATCCTTTACAAGGCTACTGTGCGTTCGTGGTGGCGCCCAAAGTGGCAAAATTACGCAAGATCTTTACCGAAAAGGTCATCGGCAGCTAAGCATTTATTATTTATCCACCGTTCCGCGCGGAACAGTGGATAGCCAGCGGATTATCGCGCCGCCTGGTAAATGTAATCGCGCGACCAGGGCAGCGTACTCGCGCTGCGTCCAGCCTTGCGGCACACCACCTGGTATAGCGATACCCAGTCCCGTTCGAAACCGTAGGAACTGCCGGCCAGGTAAATGCGCCAGATGCGGAAGCGGCGGTCGTCCACTGTTTTCCTGACTTCGTCGGCGCGCGTTTCCAGATTGTCGGCCCAGATGCCGCAAGTCTTGGCATAGTGGCGCCGCAGGTTTTCCACATCGAATACTTCCAGGCCGCCTTCCTGCATGGTTTTCAGCACCATGCCGATGTGCGGCAGCTCGCCGTGCGGGAATACATACTTGTCGATGAATTCGCCGCCGCCGTACGGCGATTCGCCGTTGTCGATGTCGGTGGTGGTGATGCCGTGGTTCATGGCGACGCCGTCGTCCGCCAGCAAGCTGCGGATGCGCGAGAAATACATCGGCAGGTTATTCAGGCCGACATGCTCGAACATGCCGACGCTGGTGATCCTGTCGAAGCTGCCGGTGATGTCGCGATAGTCTTGCAGGCGGATTTCTATGCGGTCTTCCAGGCCAGCCTGCTTTACCCTTTCCTTGGCCAGCGCATACTGGTTTTCCGAGAGCGTGATGCCGACGCATCTGGCGCCGAATTTCTGCGCCGCCCGCAATACCAGCGCACCCCAGCCGCAGCCGATATCCAGCAAGGTGTGGCCCGGCTGGACCTGGATCTTGGTCAGGATATGATCGATTTTCTTGAGCTGCGCAGTGTCCAGGTCTTCGTCGCCGTTTTCAAAATAGGCGCAGGAATAGACCATGTTCTGGTCCAGCCACAGTTTGTAGAAATCGTTGGAGACGTCGTAGTGGTAGCGGATCGCCTCGGCGTCCTTTTCCTTGTTGTGGCGGAAGGTGCGGGTGATGCGGGAAAATTTTCCATCCGCTTTGAGCGTATTGGCCGCCAGCGCGTTGCCGACGGCGATGATTTCCCTGATTTTGCCTTCGACTTCGATCTTGCCTTCAACGTATGCCTCGCCGAGATTGGCGAGGGAGGGCGTCAGCAGGTAAGTGAGGGCGGAGACATGCGGTACGCGTACGGTAACATCCGGCGCCGCATAGCTGCCAAAGTCAAACTTCTGGCCGTTCCATAATTCCAGTCGCAATGGCAATGCGGTGCGGTGGCGGACTTCATTAACCCAGTTCTCAAGCTTCTTTTCCCAGAACACGATTTCTCCTCCGGTGATTAAATACTTGTACCAAGTGGCCGGCGTTGACCGATGGCGCTGAACTAAGGTTGAAGGCGTTGCCGCTGCCAGCTGCCATCCGCGTCCAGGGTATACAGAATCCGGTCATGCAAACGAGACCGCCGTCCTTGCCAAAATTCTACCGTATCCGGAAAAAGTCTGTAGCCGCCCCAATGATTTGGCCGCGGCGGATGATCGCCGAACTCTTGTTCGGCTTTCGCATATTCAGCTTCGAGCAGATCGCGGCTGTCGATCGGCTGGCTTTGCGCCGATGCGATCGCGCCAAGGCGGCTGCGCAGCGGCCGGCTGTGGAAGTAAGCATCGCTCTCGCTTTCAGAAACGCGTTCGACCTTGCCTTCGATGCGCACCTGGCGTTCCAGCGCCACCCAGTGAAACAGCAGTGCGCCGTAGGGATGCGCCAGGAGTTCATGGCCCTTGCGGCTTTCGAAATTGGTAAACCAGGTGAAGCCGCGCTCGTCGAACTGCTTGATCAGCACGATGCGCGACGATGGCCGGCCGCCGGGCCCCACCGTCGCCAGGCTCATGGCGTTCGCTTCCGGCACTTCCGCCTGGATCGCTTCGTCAAACCATTTTCCGAATTGGGTGATTGGATCGGCGGCGCTGTCTGCTTCCGACAAGCTGGCCTGGCTATAGTCGATCCTGAGATCTGCGATGGATTGGTCTTTGTTTTGGCTCATGCGCTGATACCTCGGCGTTGCTGCATTGCTGCTCCTAGTTGCTGCATTTGCTGTTCATTAAAAATGCGTTTTGCCATGGGGGCGATCCAGGTTTCTTCTTTTTCCATGTGGCTGGAGTAGATGGTTGAAAATTGCTGTACATCTTGCGTCGACAACAAGGGAGCTGCCGCGTCGCCATCGGCGATATGCGTCAGTTGCAGGTTCAGGGAATGCCAGAGGCTGTCCATCTGCTGATGTTCGGCCAGGATTTCCGGCGTCAGTTTTTGCAGCACGGCCGCATCTTCGCCGGTTGCCGTGGCGGTCAGCATCGGCAGCAGGTCGTGCTCTTCGTCTGCGTGATGATGCGGAGCCGCCTGGTTGAAATAGCGCATGACGCTGTGGGCTGCCTGCTGCGCCTGGGCATCGCTGCCGTGTTGCGGCAGGTGGTCGAGCAGGTTCTGCAGCGTGGCCAGCTGCTGGCGTATCTTGTCGTGGCAGTGCTTGAGGACGGCTATCGGCTGGCTGAAATCCGGCGCCGTGCTGATCAGTGCGTTTGGCATGATGGTGTATCTCGTGGGTTAAGCTGGGACGCCATGGGCGGGTGGATGTTTATCTGTCAACTTGCCGATAAATAGCAATGTACTCATATTAAAGCACTTCAAAATAAATCCGTCTTGCAGAGCCGGTAAAATAGCGCCAATAGCGATATCCGGCCATCCGTGGATATTTTGGCGATTGCCTGTACATCTTTTTTTTCTCCAGCCATGTCTTCATCCCTTGTCTCAAGCGCTCCTGGCGCATCTGCTCCCATTGCCGTCGATCTCGACGAGATCGACTTCGATCGGCGTTTCGGCGGCATCGCGCGCCTGTACGGCGCCGCGGCGCTGGCGCGCTTCCTGCAGGCGCACGTCTGCGTGATCGGCGTCGGTGGCGTTGGCTCCTGGGCGATCGAGGCGCTGGCGCGCAGTGCGGTCGGCAACCTGACCATGATCGACCTGGATAACCTGGCTGAATCCAACATCAACCGCCAGATCCATGCGCTGACCGATACGCTGGGCCAGGCCAAGGTGAGTGCGCTGGCGGCGCGCATCGCCCAGATCAACCCGTATTGCCATGTGACCGAGGTGGAGGATTTCATTACGGCAGATAATTTGCCGGAAATGATAGGGGAGCAGCGCTACGATTACGTGATCGACGCCATCGATAATGTGCGCGCCAAGGCGGCCTTGATCGCCTATTGCCGCGACCAGGGAATTCGCCTGATCACGATCGGCAGCGCCGGCGGGCAGGTTGACCCGACCTGCATCGAAGTGCGCGATCTCGCCAAGACCGAGCAGGAACCGTTGCTGGCCAAGGTACGTAAACGCCTGCGTTCCGAATATCGTTTCCCGCGCGGCGATAAGGTGCGCTTCGGCATCGATGCGGTGTTTTCCACCGAACCTTTAAGTGCGCCGCTGAGCGAGGAGGCGTGCGCCGTCGATGCCGCGCCTGGTGTTACGGGATTGAATTGCGCCGGTTACGGTTCGGCGGTTGTCGTCACCGCGACGTTTGGCCTGGTCGCGGCCGCCCACATCTTGCGCAAGCTGGCGGCCGACGCCGAGGTTGTTGCTTGACTTGCCCATGGCGTCTACATAGAATCCCGTGGACTATCCTTGTAGGAGATCCGGTTTTGGACAGTTGTCCCAGTATTCGTGGATGGGCGCGCAGCCCGATGCAATTCACCTGTTTTTAGTCGTCCCTTGCTGCAGCCGCTGAATTGGCGCGTTGCCGCATCTCCGGGCGATCCCGCATCGCCGCCTATCCCGCCCATTAAGTTTGTTTGAGTTGCCAATTAGCCTTCAGTGCATGATTCAATGCACGGAGCAGCGTTGCGCACCCATGGAATGTCGCCGCCCAGCGTGGCGGCGCACACAGAAAGGCAGTGAAGATGGATTGGAAAATATTTACCCTGCGCGTATTGCTGGCCCTGACCTTAGGTTCGCTGATTGGCGCGGAGCGTCAAATGCGCCAGCGCATGGCCGGTTTGCGGACCAATGCATTGGTATCGATTGGCGCGTCGCTGTTCGTCATGGTGTCTGCATTTGAATCGGATCCGCAAGGCGCGACCCGGATTGCCTCCTACGTGGTGTCCGGCATCGGTTTCCTTGGCGCCGGCGTCATCATGCGTGAAGGGATCAATGTACGCGGGCTGAATACCGCGGCGACGTTGTGGTGTTCGGCAGCGGTAGGCGTGCTGTGCGGGCTCGGCCACGCGCTGGAAGCCGCCATTGGCGCCGCGGCGATCCTGGGAGCCAATGTCCTGTTGCGAGGCGTCTCTAACATGATCAACCAGCGGGACCTGCATAGCGCGACCGAAATCGAGCAGGTGTATCGGCTCTCTGTAGTATGCCGGCCGGAAGACGAGGTGCAGGTGCGCACCTTGATGCTGCATATGCTCAATGGCATGCCGCACCTGGTGGTGCAGTCGCTGCATAGCGAGGACATGGCTTCCGGCACCCAGCTGGAAGTGCGGGCGGATCTGATTACTTCACCCAGCAATCATTTGCAGCTGGAGCAGATAGTGAGCCGGGTCAGCCTGGAAAAGGGTGTGAGCGCTGCGCGCTGGGCGGTGCTGAATTCGGTCGATGCCTGATGGACGGGGCGTTGCCAGCTTGCCGGCGCAGGTGTGGATCTGGGTAAAAAGGGATAAATGAAAATATTTTAAAGAAAGAACGAAAAAGTACTTGCTGGGGTGAAGAAGGGTTGCTATAGTTCGCCTCCCGTTGAGAACGACGCGAAATTAACGAGATAGCTGAAGAGAAGTTGAGGCTGTTTTGGGAGCGGAGTTTGAGAGGGGAAAGTAAGAAAAGCGGGTGTTGTGGATGTGAAGAAGTTTTTCGGTGGTTGGTAAAAAAGTAGTTGACGAAAAGCTGGAAACGCCACATAATCTCATCTCTCTGCTGCTGACAAACAAAACGATTTGACAGCGACGCGAACCGGGGTGTTGGTGACGCGAAGTGGAAGGTTCTTTAACAATTAACAGTCGATAAGTGTGGACGTTTGATGGAAGTGCAGCGCTGCTGATGTAAATCGGTGGCGTATAACTTAAAACATTAAATGTTCACGAAGAAGAAAATAGGCACTTCGCAAGAAGTGGCCTGTCAGTATTTTGAGTGAGCGATAGCAGAGATGCTAGGCAGCAATGCCACAAAACAGAGATTGAACTGAAGAGTTTGATCCTGGCTCAGATTGAACGCTGGCGGCATGCCTTACACATGCAAGTCGAACGGTAACAGGGAGCTTGCTCCGCTGACGAGTGGCGAACGGGTGAGTAATATATCGGAACGTACCTTTGAGTGGGGGATAACTAGTCGAAAGATTAGCTAATACCGCATACGATCTACGGATGAAAGTGGGGGCTCGCAAGACCTCATGCTCATAGAGCGGCCGATATCTGATTAGCTAGTTGGTGAGGTAAAGGCTCACCAAGGCATCGATCAGTAGCTGGTCTGAGAGGACGACCAGCCACACTGGGACTGAGACACGGCCCAGACTCCTACGGGAGGCAGCAGTGGGGAATTTTGGACAATGGGGGCAACCCTGATCCAGCAATGCCGCGTG